>Ga0134096_1000511_pt1 | contig 42047 bp, 57 predicted proteins | sample 7_2taG_FD_94448 | JGI IMG/M metagenome (GOLD analysis project Ga0134096, IMG submission 94448) | Switchgrass degrading microbial communities from high solid loading bioreactors in New Hampshire, USA - 7_21_20_110_A3 metaG | ecosystem: Engineered > Bioreactor > Semi-continuous > Anaerobic >... | reverse complement strand
GTACAGAAAGCCCGATCCATCCGTGGTGCAGGAGGAGCCGATCTTCTACGCGCACATCGAGAAGATCGGCTTCACGAGGACCGGCCAGCCGGATGAGAGCGAACTGCCGGCGATGCTCGCCGCGTATCTGGAGTTCGAGCGCATCGTGCGATCGAGCTACCGCGGGCATTCCTTCCAGGAAGCGGAGGCGAAACGCGCGCTCGAGAAGGTCCGAATGCCGGGGTCGGTACGGATTCGGTGGCGCCCGGGCAATGACGAACCCGGAGCACGCCTCGATTACGCATATGAGGCTGCGCGGCAGATTCGCGAGACCCTCCCGGCCGACCACATTGTCCTCGGAGACGTCGCAGAGATCATCGTACGCGAGCCACCTGAAGACCCGCTCGGGATATACCACTTCGCCACGATCGCGCGGAACACCGGTGAGGTGAAGCCGAAGGAGGTCACCGACACGCAGTACAGCCCGTCCGACCTCAGGCTCATCAAGGCGGGAGACATCGTGGTCTCCGGCATCGACCTCGTGAACGGCTCGGTAGGCTACGCCACCGAAGAAGTACAGGACATGGTCGTCTCGAAAGAGTTCTACATCTTGCGAATCCGCGAAGATCGAAGGGATGAGGTGGATCCGCGGTTCCTCGCCCTACTTCTCCGGACGCCGAACGTGCGGGAGCTCGTGGCGGGAACGGTTACAGGCACGTCAAATCGGACGCGGGTGGAAGATGAATCTGCCCTGTTGGGACTTCCCCTGCCGAAACTTCCACCGATAGAGGTTCAGCGAAACCTAGCCGATCGGGTAACCGCCGCTCTCGAACAGCGGAAGGAGACAGACAGGATGATCGGGCAGGCTCTGCGGGAGGCGGACGAACTGTGGTCCATCGGCGGGACAACGGAGCGCGCGGTTGAGCTGTATGAGGAACCGCAACAGGAATTCGCCTTCTGAGGCACGGATTGAAGGCCATGGCGCCACCGCGACTCGGCAACGGCGATGTCCGTGGATTGGCGTGGGTCGAGCCCCGGCGCCGCTGGGGTTTTTCGTTTACCTGACCGCGATCGCGAATCCAGCGCCGCACCCGACCGCAACCGGGGCGGCGCTTTCACTCTTGGCGGCGACGAGCGCGCCTGCGGCGCAGAGGCCGATGGTGGCGAGCGGCTTCAGCCACCAGAACCGGGCATCCTGCACGACGACGGAATCCCCGTCCACCCGGAACGTCACCGGCGGCCGACACATGATCCGCCTGCCCGAAATCCTCGGGGTCAACGGCCACTGGCTATTGACGGGCAAGGGAAGGCGGTGAGCCGAGCCCGGTGGCCTCGGTTCACGTGGCGTACTCCTCGATCACCAGCGTGAACTCCCGGGCGCCGGCGAGTTCCCGCATGAAATCGTCGAACGCCCGCTTCGACTCGAGCACCGCCAGCTTCGGCCGGGTCTGGCCGCTCTCCTCATCCCGGACGGTCAGCACGCCGAACCGGCTCCCGAGCAGGATGCAACCGTCGGTATTCTCCTCGGTGTTGCCCACGTGGATGAGGATCCGGGCGCGCCCGGGCACGCCGGTCACCTCGTAGGTGTCGTAGCCGCCGGCGTAGTACCGCGTCCGGACGCAGCGGTACGTGCCCGGGGGAATGCAGGAGACGTTCGGGCGGTTGCCCAGGTCCTCCTCCTCGAGCGTGCACCACCGGGCGAGCCGGCCGAGCACGCCGTCGGGGGTCTTGGCGAATCTCACCAGCTTCAGCGTTCGCATCGGATCACCTCCAGGTCAGGCGCCGCCGGCGGGGACGGAGTAGCCCGCCGGCCCGCAGACCGACGGGGACCGGCGGCGCCTCATCGGATCATCTCCCAGCCGACGACGGCCGCCACGGCCGCGCCGGCAATCCATTTCCAGGGTATCCCGCGCCGCTCGCGCTCGGGCGGCGCCAGGACGAAATCGCGCACCTCCACGGTCGCGCGCGGGTCAGGACTCGCCGCTGTTATGCCGTACCGCCCGTCCGGCAGCTCGTAGGCGACCAGCTCGACGGGCAGCCGGGCGCGGACGTCTGCCGAGAATCGCGCCGGCGGCCCGAGCAGCAGCCCCCAGCGCAGCCAGAACACGGAATCGGCGTACTCCCCCTCGTACCGCCCGCTGTCCACGTCGGCCGCGGCAGGCGTCTCGATGCGCGCCTCGGCGGTCGCCTCGGCGGTCACGAGCGCCGCCGGCCTGGCGTCGGACTCCCGGGCGAGCGCGCGCCAGCGGTCCCGCTCCTCGAGCGCGGCCCGGAGATCGTCGGCGACGCGCGCCAGGACCGCCTGGTATCCGGCGGCACGTAGCCGCTCCTGCGCCGCCTCGGCCCTGAGCCGCGCGGCCTCTGCTCGCAGCCGGCCGGCCTCGCGGTCGGACGCGCACGCGCGGGCAGCGGCGAGCACAGCGACGATCCCGAGCGCGACAGAGAGGCTGGTCCGGATCATCCATCCTCCCTCCGTTCTTGCGAGGGAGCCGGAAGGCGCCGTTGCGCCAGCGCCGCAAGCGCCTCGATCACGACGCCGATCAGGGAATTGCCCTTCCCCATGAGCCGCAGGTGCTTGTTGATCGACCGCCACTCCGCGACCAGGATCGCGACGGCCGCTGCCGCACCGAAGAAGCCGCGCGTGTCCGGGATCACGTCGAAGTGGTACAGCCACCATTCGGAAAACCGAATGCTCAGGGCGAGAAAAATGTGCGCCCCCTTGGCAAACAGACCCGCGTGAGCGAGATCGGCCCGGTCACGGCCTTCGCGCCTCGCGCGGTGCCAGCCGAGCATGTGGTCGACGGCGCCCGCGGTCACGGCCAGCATGAGGCCGGGGATCACGATGTCGTACTTCAGGACGGAGATCAGTCCGCCGACGAAGGCCGCAAGCCAGCCCGGCAGACCGAGCTCTCTGGCGGTCTGGATCGGGGTGAGAGCGGCCGCCCCGTAGAGGCGGACCTCGCTTCGGAGCAGCGCGTCGTGCGCCAGTCTCATCTTCGGCTTTCCTCCTTGTGGACTGTCGGCGGCCAGTTGTATCTTTTCCGTATGGACAGCCTCCTCGAGTGGCTGCGCCACGAGTGGGTACACTCGACGTGGCCGCACATTCCCGTGTGGGTCGCGTCTTCGATGCTCGGTTACTACCTCGTCTCACGGCTCAAGGCGAGACTGCGCGCCCGGCGGCGAGGCCAGCCGGGACCGCGGTGGCCGTCGTTGCGGCGCGAAGTAGCGCGCGTCGAAGCGCCTCTCGATCCCACCACTGATCGATCGTAGAAGCCGCGAGTGCTCCCGCCTCGGGCCCCGTCGCCGTCAGCCACGGCGCGAGCTCGTCCACCGTCCGCTCGCCTCCGCCCGTGACCATGCGCGACTCCAGGGCACGCACGCCGCGCCGGCCCGCTTCGATCGGCGCGAGGATCGCATCCAGTGCTTGAGCCAACCGGTTCGCCGGCGTCTCGGCGAGTAGGTCCGCCTGCTCGGCCTGGATGCGCGCGGTCGGCGAGCCTCCGAGAATGAACTGCGCGCCCTCCGCCATCCTCCGCTCGCGGAGCATCAGCTCGCGGAACCGGTTGAAGTCCTCGTCGCTCTGGAACAAGGTCCTGATCCGGCGCCGCATCTCCGTGTTGCCGAACAGGACGCGAGTCAGGTCCCGGTTGTCGGCCGCACGCTCGAGCCGCGCGCGCACGGCATCGAGAGCGCCCCGGCGGTAGAACTCCTGCTCCGGGGGACTCATCTCCCGCAGCACCTTCTCGATCCTGCGGGGATCCTCGTTCAGGAACGCCTTGAGGCCGAGTTCCCGGCTGCCTTGGCGTGCCATCTCGAACGCATCCATGGCCTCACTGAAGCCGCGGAACGTCGCACGGGCTTCGCGATACTCAGGCACGAGCTCGTCGACGCGCGAGAGGAAGGCGTCGAGCTTGCGCTTGAGCATCATGGCGCCGCGCTTGGTAAGCCGACCGCCCGCAAGGTCCTGGTCGATCACCTCCTGGAGCGCGCTCTTCATGTAGTCGAGCGCGCGCACGGGGATCGAATTGGTGATGAACTCGACGGCGCCGTCGTCCTTGACCCGGAAGAGATCTGGCAGGGTCTCCGCAAACTGCAGGTCCTCGGGAACGGGCAGTCCTGCGGCCTCCAGGGCACGACGCGCCGAGGCTTCCTGCTGGGCCGTGCGCTGCGCCAGCCTGTACGCCTTCTGGAATTCCGGCTCTTCGAAGAGCCCACGGATGACGTCATCGCTCACCGACTTCTGGTAGGCCGCCCGGTAAAGCGGCGCGGCCTCCGCCGCGCGCCGCTCGATCATGTCATCTACGGTCTGGACGGCATCTTCGAACGATAGCCCGGTCCGACGCTGCAGCGCGCCGGTGATCCGCGTCGGCGCGCCCTCGGCCCGCTGTCGGAGCGTCCGCCTAATGCGCTCCGAACCCTCGCTCGGGATCGACGCCGCGGCCCGCGCGAGCCTCTGCAGGGGCCCGCCGGTCTCGCCAATGTCCATGAGCGTCTGGCCCGGGGCGAGACTCCGCACGGCCGCCACCGGATCTTCGATTCCTTCACGCTCGAGGGCCCGAATCAGCCGACTCTGCGCGCGCCCTCGCGCACCGCGAAGCGCGCCGGCGCCCTGCACCAGGCCGCCCGTCGCGGCACCGAGTGCGGCGCCGCCGGCCGCGCCCAGAACGCGCTCGCCGACGCCTCCCTCGGCGGCGCCGGCGCCAGCCACCGCGCCCTCGACGGCACCCCGCCCGATCGGAGCGGCCACGGCACGTCGGAGGAGCGAACGTGCGGCAGCCGCGCCGCCGCTCCGGAGCGCGCCGGCGCCCCCGAGGGCGAGACCGCCGCCCGCCTCGAGCGCGAGGCTCGCGACCGGATGCTCTTCCCGGACCCTCTCAATGTCGGCGCGGGCCGCTTCCACGCCCGCGCGGTACGCTTCCGCCGGCGACTGGCCACCCGGGAGCAGCGCGGCGGCGCCGCGGGCCAGCCCCTCGAGCTCGTCGGAGAAGCCAAGCGTCGCACCCTGCGCAGCCGTCCGGAGCGCGCCGGACAGTCCCGCCCGCGGCTGTGGCGCTTCCGCTGCCGGCGTCGACGGCTGTACGCCGGTTTCAGCGATCACGCGGCGGGTTGCCTCCTCCGGAGAAAGCCCGGCCGCAACGTACTGGTCCCACAGATCCGCGGCCCGCTGCCGGGCCTGATCCGGCAGCGGAACCGTCGCCTGCTGCGGAGTCGGGGTCATCTACCACCTCAACGGAACGGGTTGACGGGTGCGACCTGCTGTTCCGGTACAACGACGATCGGTTCCGGCGTCTGCGCCACCGCGGTTTCCGTCACCGGCGCAGCTGCGCCGGGCACGGTATCGAGACCCGCCGCCCGCCGGATCGCATCGAGCGTCACGCGAATCGCCTGGAGCTTCCTGCGGATCACCTCCGGCCGATCGCCGGGCTGCGGGATGAACTGACGCTTGTAGCTCTCGATCTCCTGCGCGGTAATGGCGGCCCCAGATTCGACTCGGAGGATCGACGAAGCGATCGCTTCCGCCGCGCGATCGAAGGCCTGCACATCAGCCCGCTGCAGATACCTTCCTGGCGTGATGCGGCCCAAGAACGATTCCTCTGGGACGCGCACGTTTTCGCTGCGGAACATATCCGTCACCGGGTCGTAGCCCAAAAACTCTTCGATTTCCCGGAGCGCGTCCGCCGCTCGAGCGTAGGCCACCCGCATCTTCGCTTGGGTTTCCGTAACGCGCTGGGCGTCGGCTGCGGTCGGATGCGGCGGAAGCCCGAGGCCGAGCAGCCGCGTTTCCCCGGTGATCGGATCGACCAGCGCCCAACCCTGATCGGTCTGCACGAGCTGGCCGCGCTGCGGCCTCTCTCCCGTGGCCGGCGGAATCGCCACGTTCGGCGGCACCCCCAGCGCGATCGCGCGCTGCGACGCCTCCGGAATGTGCTCAAGGCCGGCCAGCGCTTCCGCAAGCCGCTGGATCCGCTCCTCTTCGAGTTGGCGAGCCCGCGCTGCAGCCCGTTCCTCCGGTAGCAGGCCCCGCCGGCCCCACCGGCCCGGCGCGAACTCTTCATATCGAGGATCCTCCCGTGCCACGGCCATCGGAGCGATCGGCGATGCCTGGGTACCGGTCCCGGCGGTCGATGGCTGGATCGGCGGGCGAGGTAGCGCGAACCCATGCCCGGGCACGTAGGCGCCCGCTGCGGGCGGACGCGGGGCCGCCTGGCGTTCCGCGGGCGGCTCGGGGAGCAAGACCTGGCCGTACACCTCGAATTCCCGGGCCTCCTGCTGCCTCCGCTGTAGGTCCTGCAGAAACTGCCGCTCTTGGCGCCTCTCCTCATCGAGCTGGCGCTGACGGCGCGCTTCAGCAGCTGCGCGCCATCCCTCTCGCAGCCCCGTGATCGCCGCGGCCAGCGGATCTTCGGCGGTCGGAATCACTCGCGGACGGTACGGCATGGCTCAGCCTCCGATTCTATCGGCGACCCACGTGCCGATCCGGCCGCCGATGGCCGTACCTGCCGGCCCAAAGATGGTCCCGAGCGCACTACCGGCCAGCCCGGCGAGAGTTCCCCACCTGCTCGCCCGCCGCTGACGGGCCATTTCGCGCTCCATCTGCTCGCGGTCCAGGCCGCCGGAGAGCAGGTCCAGGTAGCGGTTCGTCACGCGCTCGCCGTAACCGCCAATCCCCTGGATGTTGGAGAGTGCGAGGTTTGCTGCGCTCATGGCGTTGCGCGCGATCTCGCTCGTGAGCTGTTGGGTCGCGCGGTTCCAGACCTCATCCTCGTCCATCTCGCCGTATCCTCCGCGCAGCCGCCCCGCGCCCACCATGCGCCCGCGCAGCTCGCGGATCGTGTCGCGCACCTGCGGGAGAATCTGGCCCCACGCGCCTTCGGCCGCGGTCGTGACCGCCTGGGTCGGGTCGAACTCGCGCGCCCGGCGGAAATACTCGTCCTCCGCCTCGCGACCGCGGACCTCGGACGCGCTGAGCGCTCTCGTGTACCTGTTCCTCAGCGTTGGCATCTCCGCCTCCTCACTCGGCGTAGAGAATCAGGATGGCGAGCTCGCCGACCTGGTATGCGCCGACCAGGACGCGCTCTCTGCCCGCGTCCAAGAAGGCCGTAACTGCACTCTCCAGGTCCGCCGGGTCAGCCGCCTTGATCACTTTTGCTTCGATGTTGCGCAGCTTGATCGGCCGCGCCATGAACTCCGTGAACTCCGTCGCCACGGCTATTATCCTGCGTTGATCTCGCCCCTCGCCCAGCCAAGCGGCCTCACGTCGACTTCGAGCCCGCCGGCCGCGAGCACGTCACCGTCGTCGAGCGCCTCGAGCTCCACCCGCGCCGTGCACCAGACCCCGCGTAGCGCCTGACGGCTCCAGGGCTGAGCCCGATCGTCAGGCCGGGAGAGGTGCACCTTGAGCGGCACGTCGCGTGGCGCCGGCGGCGCTGCCAGCTCGTGCGTGACGGCGATGTCCTCCAGGGCCACGCCGTCGAGGATGGGCGTGACCGTGAGCCGGCAAGCCATGGAGTGCCGCACGACCAGCCACAGCGGCCCCCAGCTCGCATCCCGTCCGATGCCGACCGCGAGAGGGCGCGGCTGGACTCGGCCGACGATCGGTGCACCGTCGTCGGTCCGGCCGCGACCAGCCGCGAGGATTTCACCACCGGGCACACACCAAAACAGGATCATGAGCCACATCATGAGCCACTCCGGGGTCGGCGGTGCGGCGCAGTGCGAAGCTGCTGTTCGGATAATCGTCCTCGATCTCGGTGTACAGCGACCCGCTCGCGCTCGCCCAGTGGACGGTGTAGACGCACACCCCCTGCGGTATGATCGCCGTAAGCGTCGGCGCGTCCGGTCCGGACCAGCGCGACACGGGCGCGCTTTCGTCGCCCACCTTGCGGCCCTTGCGGCCCAGGAGCAGGTTCGGCGTGCTCACCAGGTCAACTCCGCGTAGGGCGTGTGTTCGCTCCAATCGTCCACGCCGAAGCTCCGCACCCGGTTGCGCAGCCGGACCTCGTGCGTCTCACCCTGCTGCGCGCCCGCGCCCTCGTTCGGGTAGGCGATCGCGGAGTAGTCGGTACGCGCCTGCACGAGCGCCTCGGAGAGCGGATGGCCGAGCGTCCGGTTCGCGGTCCAGACCTCGACCAGCACGTCCTCGACATCGCCGCCGACCGGCACGACCTCGTCGTATTCGACATAGAGCCCCATGCCCTCGTGCTGGAGGAGGAGCACCTGCGGCGGCGGCGGGCCGGCCCACACACGCCACTCCTCACTGGCCGGGCCATCCGCCGCCGCCGTGCGATGCCGCGCGGTGTACGTGTGGAGCTGCTCGCCAGCCGGGTCGACGTGCGCGAGCACCACCTGCCCACTGTGGGGCGGCGTGGCCGTGGCGACGACTTGGCCGCCGTAAATGAGCTCGATCGTCACGTCCTCGTAGTACGGCTCTACTGTGACGAGGATGCGCTCGCTCGAGGCGCTCGTCCGCTCCCACGTCGCGGCCGTGATCGTCGGCGCCGCAAGCCCCGTCACGTACACCAGGAGCGATCCCGCCGGCCAGTCGTCCGGGTTCGACGACTGGTATTCCTCGCGGTAGAGCGTCCCGCGCCGCGCACGGATCTGCAGCCGGTACGTGTCACCCGGCGCGAGGCCCGCGAAAGTATGCTGTTGGCCTGCCTGCGGCTCGACGGGCGCCGATCCCGACAGCGTCCAGCCGGTCCCACCATTCAACCAGAACTCCAGGATCTCGTCGCCGACCATCCCGACGTTGTCCCACGCGATGGTCACGTCGCGGAGCACGCCGGCCGCCACGTCCTCGACGAAGCGCAGGTTGGCCGCGACGCCCGGCTCGTACCCGGGATCCACGTCCACGCCCGGCTGCGAGAGGATCGCGGCCACGGGCGCCCACGGGAGCTCGTCGTAGCGCCAGCGGCCGGTGCGGAGTGAGTAGGCGTAGATCCGCCGGCCGAACACGAAGAGCACCTCGTCCTCTGGCGGATAGAACGTGGCGAAGGCGTGCTCGAGCGCGCCCTCGGCGGCCAGGTCGGCCGGCGCGGGCGCGCGCAGCTCGAGCGGGAGCGCCAGGTCCTCCGACAGCCCGCCGGTCGTGCGGCGCGGCCCGGTACGGCTCCAGAAGTACACCGTCCCGTCGACCTCGACGGCGAGCCGCGACGCGGCGAGGCCGAATTTCGTGTCGGCCGGCCGCGCGCCGAACGTGGAACGGTCTGACCCGAAGTGCTCCCACGTTTGCGCGCTGGTGAAACAGATGAGCGTCCGGCCAGTCGACACGCACCGGATCACGGCCTCACCGCGCTGGCCGATCGGCTCGTAGAACTTCGGATGGAACTGCGTGGGCTCGCCCGGGAGCGACATCCGCACCAGGTCCGGCCGCGCCTCGTCCGCCGTGCCGTATCCCCAGCCTGCGAGGTAGGCGCCGAGGTGTGCCGTCACGCCGCGGAACCGAATCCCGCCCTGGTGAGCCCACTCCGCCTCGAGCGGCTTGAGCGTGCCGGCGATCGGGTCGTAGTAGAAGGTGGGCGCGCGCCGCAAGAAAATCGCCTCGTTATGCGCCATGAACATGAGCCCGGCGACCTCGGCCATGAACACGCGGGGCGGCTCGTCGGCCGACTCGTGCAGGTCGAACCACTTGCCGATATGGAGCGGGTTCATGCCGTCCGACGCCGCCCGGTAGACATGGACCTCGCGCGTGTCTGCGTCGTAGACGACCAGGATCAGCACGTCCTCGGTGCGGAGCTGCTCGCCCGCGACGACGTCGCCCGGGAGCTCAGCGACCTGCACAGAACCGCGGCGAACGTGCGCCCAGCCGTCGACCAGGTGGACGTTGCGGACGTCCTCCTGTGCGGTCCGATCCACGACCATCGGGCCGGTGTAGCGGTCCAGGCCGCCCCCGAACGGGATCGCGATGCGTTGCCGTGCCATCACTCACACTGTTGCCAGCTCGTCGACGGCGCCTCGCCGCACGGTCGGAACCGGAAGTCGAGCCCCGCGCGGTCCACAGAACTGCCGGCGTTCGCAGACGACGTGCACGTCGCCGCTCGCCGAGTCGTAGAGCACGACGATCCCCACGCCCTCCGCGCGCATGGCCTCCACCAGCACGACGTAATCCGCCGTGAGCGGGTCGCCAGCAGCGTCGAGCCAGTGTTCGCAGGTCACGGCGAGTCCGCGCCGCATCTCGGCCTTGCCGGCGCTGACGTAGACGTTGACCAGTTCCTCCATCGAGCCCGGGGGCGCGGCGAAGAGCCCGGTCTCGCGGTCGAGGCCGGCGCCGAAGTGCATCGCGAAACGGGGGAGGTCTGGCATCAGCACCCCCGGGTCCATGCGGTCGCGGGACGGGGCCCGCACGGCACCCAAACGTCGCGCGGAGCCGCAGGGTCGATGGCGTGGTCGTAGATGCGGATGTCGTCGATCCGGCCGCGGAAAGAGCGCCCTCTCAGCGCCGGATTATTGGAGCCCGCAAACCCATGCAGGAAGATGATGTGCTTTCTGCCGGTCGTCCAGGCATAGGTGGTCGTCCAGTCTACTTCCTCGTACGAGGTTCGCGCCGGGTGCTCGGCGCCGTAGAACCCGTCGATGAACAGCCGTGAGCACAGCTTCTTTGGCGGCGCCGGCGCCGTGATCACCAAGGCATGGTGCCAGCCGGTCCCGAGGTCCGCCTGGAGCATCGTGCCGTTATAGATGTAAACGCCAGCATGGCCGTAGCAGACGAAGCCGTTTGTTCCGGCGATGAAGCCGAGGCCGGCATAGACGTTCCTTGTCGATTCGACAGGCCCGCCGTGCTGGGCGAACCAGATCACACGACTGCCGTAGTCGTCCCCATAACCGGTCGGCAGGGCGGTCTCCTCCTCGGCGTAGAACCAGAACTCCACGGAGAAGCCTTTGCCGCCGAAATCGCTCGAAAGCGCATGGATCGCCGGCGGCGTGTCTTCGAACCCCCCACCGGCCCATCCACCGACCCCGTCGTGCAGCACGTTGCGGATGTCGATTGCCGGTGAGGCCAGTTGCAGCGTCCCCGGCAGCCGAACCGCCCGCCCTCCGTCGTACCCCGGCGCCCCGAGCTGCACGAGTGAGGCGTGGTAGCCCGCGCCGTGGCGCTCGTTGCCAGAGGCGTCGTAAGGGATGTCCGTGACCTCCAGTTCGTCGAGGCGGTAGTGCGCCCACGGCCTCACTGCCGGCGTCACGCGCTGGCACGGATCCCAGTCCGTCGCGGGCCGCACGCGGCACAGCTGCCATGTGTCCACCGTCGCGATCGCGAGCGGATCCGACCACTCGCTCCAACCATCCGCGTCCTGATAGCGGACCCGCGCGATGTAGGGCGTGGCGCGCGTAAGGCCGTGGAAGGTGTACGCGAGGAGCTCGGCGCCGCTCACCGCGCCGGAGTCGTGGATCGGCACGGAGAAATCGCCGCCAATGCGGTCCAGTTGCCATTGCGAGGCAAGATGCGGATCGCCGTCCGGATCCACGAACGCGCTGCCGAGCACCTGCACGCTGAACGGGCCGACGACTCCCGCGGTGAGCACCGGCTTCGCGGGCGGAGTCCTGCCGAGCGCGAACTCGTCCCCTCCCCACACCTCACCCGCGAAGGAGGCGACGACGGTGTCGGAGGCGTCGAGGATCTCCAGCAGCGCGGCGGGCAGTGTCGTGCCGGCGAGGTCCAGGGAGGCGGTGCCCCCCACCTCCACCGCGACGAGCGCGCCCACACGGACCTTGTAGCCCGCAGGCAGGCCCGTGACGACGACGGCATTGTCCGCGCAGACGATGAAGTCGTCGTAGTAGTTGTAGTGACCAGGCGTGCCGGAACCTCTGAGTCCCGCGCCCCCGAGCACACCGTTCAGCACGGTGTCATTGGTCTGATTGCGCAGAACGCCGTTCACCCACTGCTTCTGCACACCGTCCCCAACCAGCGTCTTGACGGTCTGCCAGGTCTGCGCCTGAGTGTATCCACGGTATTCCGAGAGGAGCGTATGGTAGGTCGCGTATTCCCGCCGATAGATGCCCACGCCCCCATCGCCGATCCACGAGAGGTATCCCTTCTGGTCGCTGGCGCGCCATTTCGCCAAGATGCCGACGCCGTTGCCGGTGGCGTGCGACTTCCACCGGCGGTCCTGCACGACCATACGGCTCCGGTCGGCCACGGGCGCGCGGGCCTGCCCTTCCAACGTGCCGATGACGAACTTCGCCTTGCCGCCCTCGATGCTGAACTGTCCGCCGCTCTCCGTCGTCCAGCCGTTGCCGAGTGCACCATCCGCACGGTCGAAGCCGTCGCGGAACAGGAGGCCGCACACCACCCGCGTGAGCATCAGAACCGCCCCTCGGCGGGCGCGAAGCCCGCGACGTGCGCGAGGACCGCCTCCGTGCGTGCCGCCTCCTCCGCGTCCAGAAGCGCGATCGCGCCCGCGAGCCGGACCTCATATCCGTCCGGCGTCCACGCCTTCCAGACGCGGGCGACGAGTCCGCGGCTCGGGTCGGCCACGGCGATCGGCCCGAGCGTGTGCGCTTCGCAGCGTTCCCAGTTCATCGGGCGAACCTCGTCTCGAGCGGCGCGTAACCGCGTACGTGCGCGATCCACTCCGCCAGCATCGGCGCCTCTTCCTCGTTGAACACGCCGACGATCGCCGTCCGGACGTCCGGCTCGAGCGAAATCGTCTTTCTCGCATAGTCGCGTGCGAGGTCGACGACGAGCAGCTCGGAGTGGGGATCCGGAATCTCCACCTCGCGGCTGCCGTTCTCGTCCGGCGCCGTCGGCTCGGGAATGTACGGGTACCACACCTTGATCTGCGCCACGCCTGCCAGCTCGTTACCGACACCGACGAGCACGCGATGCCTGAGAAAAGCCCGCGGCGCGAGCCCGTCCGGGTCATCGGCGGTCACGATCGTGACACGCTGGCCGACCTCGTAATCCGACTCCCCGGGGTCGTGGATCTGGACCAGCGTGATCGCCTCCGGCCGCAGGACTGGCGGCTGCATGTCCGCGAAGTCTGCCGCGCCGTCCACGAGCGTGCCGACCGCGCAGACTCCCGCGTACTCGGGATTGGCCCGGGCCGCCATGGCGTAGAGCTGCTGCTGGCGCACCCCAATGCGCCGGTACGCCACGCTGCGGCCCTGGGGCCAGCGGTCGCCGTACTCCATGAGCCGCGCGAGAGCGGCGCGCCGGACCTCCTCGAACGTCATCGGCTCACCTCGGCGTCACGCCTGGCGACGGGAACACCCCGCCGAAGCCGTAGTCGCGGACCTCGGTGATCGACTCGGCCTGGAGGAACGCGAGGTAGCGGGCGTGCGCCTGATCGCGCAGGGCCGTGAATGCGGCGACCTCTGCTTCCCGTTCCCCATCCTTCTGTGCGAGGTAGATCGCCAGGTCCCACTTCAGGAGCGGCACGTGCGCTTCCGGCCACAACGGATCGATGGGGTCATCCACGGTCACCGGCCGGATCGCCCGGCGGCTGCCGAACACGATCAGTTCCCCGGAAACGGGATCCGGCGGCCGGCCGGCCGGATACCAAACCTGGCCCCACGAGTAGACCGCCGGCCGGCCCGGCTCCGTGTCCCGCTGCTCCAACGGGATCTCCACGATTTCCTTCCCGGCCTGGATCGGATCGGATCCGGCGGTCATCATCCCGTCGCCCGCCTCGAGCCGGACAACCATCGTCACGTCTGCCGGCCGGCGCCACCCGCCAACCTCCTGATCGCAGGCGACGGCGAACCGCGCCCCGAAGAACCGGCGGTTCACCCGGGCCCCCTCGTCCACGTAGCCCTCGAGGAGGTCGCCGATCAACGCCACGAGTTCCTCATCGCTGGCAGTCCCGCCACGGACGTTGTGGCGACTGGTCGCGATCGCTGCTTGGATGAGCTCATTGACGGTCGCCATCTCACCACACGTCCTGAATCACGCTCACGACGGCCCGGCGCCGGCCCGTCACCTGGTCCAGATAGCGCTCTTCGGCCTCCGACAGCCGATCCCGCAGTTCAATGAGATCCGGCCGGCGGTCCGGCTCCACTCGCCGGGCCATCACGACGGCGAGTGCAGCCACGCACGGCGCCAGCGCCTGCCCGGGCAGCACGAGTTCGTCCTTTGGGCCTAGCGTATCGGGCCCGCGCGGGAAGAGGTCGATCACGATCCGCGCAACGTCCTGCCAGTCCGCCGGCGTACCGAGCAAGAAGATCCGGTCTGCCCGTCGATAGGCCGCAGGCCCGCCCGGCCGGATGAACCGGTGCGGGTAATCCACGAACATCACCGGCTCCGGCCGGTAATCCGGGGAACGGTAGTAGACGGAGGCCCCGTGCACCTGCAGGCAGTCGTTCAGCGCGATCCCGGCCGCGAAGTCCTCCAGCGGAAGCTGGACCTCCTGCGCGACGTGCACCGCGTCGGGCTTCACGTTGTAGATCCGGCCCAGCAGTTCCTGCTGGTACCGGGCAAGCGCGCGCAGCGCCACGATATCCGGCGTCGACTGCCGGTCGAACGCCGGGTGTTCGTCGCGTGCGACGTTGACGACATCCGCAGCCAGGAGCGCCATCGCAGCCTCAACCCTTGAACTGATTCAGCAAGTGCACCACCTCATCCCGCGGCCCAGCCGCCCGGGTCTCCTCGTGCTCGAGAAGGACCGCGATCGCCTCCGGCCGCGGCGCCCCGCCCCGGAACTCCGCCTCGATCGCGGCGTCGAGCAGCTCGGGCCGCTCCTCGAGGATCTTCCGCATCTCGTGCACGCCGACGAGCTCGTCGCCGTCGAACGGGCCCGGCTCCTTCGCCTGCGGCTCACCTTCCGAGGCCTGCGGCTCCTCCGGCTGCGCCGGCATACGCTCCAAGCCCTCGGACGGGCTCGGCACCTTCAGCTCCCCGAGCCTCTCCTCGCACGCGTTCAGCACACCCTTCCGCGCGCCCTTCGGGTTCGTTTGCTCGAAGGTGTGGACCGCCCGGACCTCCTCCGGCGTCTGCAGCTTCGCAATCCGCAGCTTCGCCCACGCGACGGAGTGGGCGTGCAGGCCTGCGACGAGCTCGGCGAGCACCGGCGAGGCGCCCGCGGCCGTGGGCGCGGAGGCCCCTCGCGTGCGCGCCGGGCCTGGATCCCCCTTACGGCTGCCGTAGACCACGCCGCTCGCGCTCGTGACCTTCTTCCGCTCCTGCTGCCTCTTGTAGGCCTCTGCACTGAGCTTCCGCCTGCCGTAACCCGTGTGTTCGCGCGCCATCCGTCACTCTCCTTCACTCTCCTTTCGGGAACGGTAACCGCTGCCAGAACGACTTCGCCTTCGCAAAGACGAATCGCCACATCGACGGGCCTTCGGCCTCCGCCCAGTCCTCCAAGACCCGACGCCGCCACTTGTTGCCTTCGTCCAGCGAAATCGCAGCCCTGAACTCCGCCTCCGCTTCCTTCTGCCGGACGCGCCAGTTGAAGTCCCGGATTCGGAAATCCTCGACGATCCAGCCGAACGTGACGACGTCGCCGTCGGGCGTCGCTTCGCCCAGCCGGTAGATCTGGATCGGCCGAAAGCCCTGGGCGAAGAACTGCAGCAGCTCGAACTCGCTGCCCATCTCGTGACTCACGCCCTTCATGGGGTCGGGGATGCGCAGCTGGCGATGGAGCCGCTCCTGCGCGGCCGGGTTCGGCCCGCGAATCCCGAGGAGCCAGACGTTATCCTCGAGGTGCACCAGGTCGGCTCGCGGATCGATCTCGCACAGCGCGGCGAGCGTCTCCGGCGGTGCCGTCAGTGTGCCGAGTTGCGTCGTCACGTGTTGTCCCTTCTGTCACGAGTGGGGCCTGGCCCCGCGGTGCAGGGCCAGGCGTTTCGCGGCGCGGCTCATCCGCCGCCGCTGTCGGACCAGTTCTCCAGCCTCCAGCACCGCTGCGGGCTCTTGATCGCGAGCTCCGCGTGCATCGAGCCGTAAGCGTAGAACGCATCCTTGCGGCCGGTGTTGTCCACGACCTGCTTCCAGATCGATCCGGTCGTGTCGTCCCACTCCCACTCGTGGAGTACGAACCGCCGGAACTGATCCCTCTGCAGCCCGAAGACGAGCTTCGAGGGCATCTTCCGCGCGGTGCGCAGCTCGACCGCCCGGGTGCCGCCGAAGAGGATCGTGATCCCCCGACGGCCGCCCGTGTAGGCGCGCGGGTCGTTGATCGCCCGGTCCGACTTCAGATCCTTCCAGATCGTGTTGAAGGCGTCCTCGCTCATGATGATCGTGTCGACCCGGCCACCCCCGCGGAACCGGGCGACCTTGTCGGTCTCGATCAGCACGTCCTCGGTGAGCGGCGCCGAGCCGCCCAGGTCGTTGACGTAAGACCGGAACCAGAGGTGCTCCGTGCGGTCGATCTCCTGGAGCGTCTGGACGATACCGCCGTCGTCGACCATCCCGAGGAGCCCCATCATCTCCTTCCCGACGGAGCTGTCGGCCGCGTCGCCCTCCCACAGGTAGTCGTTGTCGGCAAGCGACGTGGCGAGCTGGTCCAAGACGAGCGCGTCGTTGTCCCAGTCGATGTCGAGCACCGTCATGACGCCGGCCCGAGGGTTGGAGCCGTCGGCGTTCGGCCCGGCGCGGAGATGCATCCCGCGCCGGAACTGCATGAGCGGCTGATCGAGACCTGCGATCCCGAACGTGGAATCGACCTTCAGCTGATCCTTGTTCGGTGTGGCCATGTTGACCCGCGCACGGATCCCGGAGCCGTCGCCGAGCGCCTGACGGTCGAGCTCGTCCGAGAGCGACTCCTTGAAGCGCGGGAACTGCTCCCGCGCCCAATTCACGAACGAGGCCTTGTCGCCCCGGATCTTCTTCAAGACCTCCGCCGTCTCCTCGATCGCGCCCATGATCTTCTTGAGCTTGATCTTGGCGTTCGCGGCCTTGGCGCCGTTCGGCACGGGGATGTAGCCGCCCTCGGCGCGGGCGCCGATGCTCCCCGGGTTCTGGTAGAGTTGCGAAGTCTCGAAGTATCTGCCCTCAGGGCCCCGGATCACCTCGCCATCGGGGAAGAGATCGAGGAGTTCCGTGTCGGTGACCACCTCCGAGATGAGGGTGTCATCGAAGGTGATCTTCATCAGCGCGTCCAGGTCCGCGGTCGTGTCGGTCTGCCCGATCATGATCGGGACACCGAATGCCGCAGCCGGCACGAAGCCGAGCAGCGCGCACAGTAGCACGAACCCGAACGCGAGGAGGTTCCGCTTCATGCGTCCTTCTCCGTGTAGGCCGTTGCCATTCTTGCGCTTCACCGCTTGAGGCCGAGTCGCTTCTCAAGCCAGTTCATGCGCTCCTCGAATGACTGACCCTTCGGCGGCGCGAGACTCGCAGCGGGGGCGCCGGCGCCCGCGGGCGTCGTGACCGCCAACCGCTTGCGTTCCATGCGGCGCTTCAGGTCTTCCCCGGACTGCTTCGCACGCGCGATGAGCTCCGGATCGTCTGCGGGGCGCACGGGCCGCGCATTGGAGGTCGTGTCGCGCGTCGGCTTCCGGGCGGCCTGGTCGTTGACACTCAGGCCGAATGGCTTCAGGGCGCCGAGCTGTTCCAGGAGCTCCGGCACCTGGGCCGGGTCCAGGCGCGTGCCCCGCGGCTGGCTCCTGGCCCACTGGTCCAGCTTGTAGACGGCGAAATCGAAGAACTCGTTCGCCTGATCGTCCGGTATATCATCGGGGACCAGCGCCATGATCTGGTTCGCCATGTCGCGGATGTAGGCCTGGCGCTGGCGCGCGATTGCACTCTCAGACTGCAGCTGCTCCCGGCGGGCGATGCTGCGCTCCCGTGCCTCCGCCGCCACCAGACGGCGCGCCGCAGGGTCGGTTTCCCAGCCAACAACCGTCGTCAGGATGTCCTGGAACTGGTCATCCGAGAGGCGCGCGAGCACGGCCCGGGCGACTTCCGGCAGCAGCTGCGGGGAGATCCGTTCCGTGATGAACTCCGCCGGCCGCTCCCGGATCTCCTGTTCGAGCCAGGCGAGGTCCTGGCGATCGGCCTCGATCTCCATTATCGCTTCTTCGAACTGCCGCCGGCGCATCCCTTCGTTGCGCAGCTGGTTCGCCCGCTCCAGGAACTTCTGCGGGTCGATCCCCTGCGCCTCGAGCTCCTGGCGCAGTTCGGGCGTGACGCGCACCTCGAAGTCCGGATCCGTTTCCTGCCGCCCCGGGAGTCGGATCACCGGAATGGCGTCGCTCGCCTGCGCGGCCGGCTGCTGGTCCGCCTCGCCAGCCGGGCCCGCCTCCTCACGCCCGTCGCCCGCCGGGGCGTCGTCACCCCCGGCCGCCGGCTCCGTCGCCTGATCGGCCTCTGCGGCGGGCTGATCGCCATCCAAGATCGCCTGCAGCTTCCGCTCGAACGGCGGCAGCTGCGGCTGATCCGACGCCGGAACGTCCGCGCTGGCCGTCGCCTGCGTTTCCGCCGGCTGCGCCAGGGCCTCAGTCGTCACCTGCGTCGTTTCGGTCGTCTGGTCCATGTGCTCGCTCCTCACGTGGGGCCGTGCTCGTCACGGCGTCACGGATGCGGCCGGGATCGCTGTCGCGGCCGGCGTTGCCTCAGGCGGCGCCTCGAATCCTTCCGGCGGCGCGGCCTCTGATGCGGCCATGGCTTCGCTTGGCGTAGCGGCCTGCTGACGGGCCGCCCGCGCTTGGGCGGCCAGCGCCTGCGCCTCGTCCATCAGCTGCCGCTCGATCAGCGCTTCCCGAAGCAGGCTCCAGTACAGCGCGCACTGCTCCTGCACGGACCGATCGGCGCGCAAGAACTCCGGCGACTTCAGGAACCGCTCGACCACGTCGATATGCACCCGGAGGTCGTACCACGGGAAAATCGGGATCTCGAGCGCGCTGGCGCCCTGGAGCAGCTTCCCGACGTTCTGCGCGGCCGTCGAACGGTCGACCCCACCCGGACGGACCAGCCTCGACATGTGCGGGAAGCGCGCTTCCTCCAAGAACTTGTTGATCGCCTCCGGCGACGTCGGATCGCCGTAGGCGCCGTCCTTCCACAGCACGTAAGCCCGTTGCTGCCGCTCCGCCCGGGATTCCGGCAGCATCGATTCGATTTCGGGCTTGACGTTGACCTTCCCTTGCTCGAACAGCATCGGGTACACGGTGATCGTCCGATCTATCCCGTCTTCCCCTACGATCGAGATGACCTTCTCTTGGTCGTAGATCAGCGGTAGCCACGCGATCCAGTCTTCGGCCATCCGCCCGAGCTCGATCACCATGCGGCGCATCGTCGCCGCGATGGGCCGATCGGCGTTGAACCGCAGTTCCTTCACGAGCTCGCCGCTGGGATCGCGCGTCGGCGGCGTGCCCTCCGTGCCGCTGATATTCCCGATCTGGTCGACTTCCGTCGCGAGGCGGTCGCTGACCTGGTAGACGTCGCTGCCAATAGCCGGCGGTGCGACGAATTCGACGACGGGTCCCCGCGACCGGCTCCGGTCGGCCAGGATCTCCTCGCCAGGGATGCCCTGGATGTCGCCCGCCTGGATCCCCGCGCTCCGGTCCACGATCCGGAGCGGGTTCGCCATCTTCGCCGCGACGTTGATCGCCTGCGCATGTAAGCGATTTCGCGTGCGGATCGGGCCGTTCAGGAACTCCTGCGGGCTCGTGCCCTGCGGCCGGCCCGGCAGGGTCACCATGTCGAAGCAGCGAATCGGCGATGTGTACCGGAACGGCCGCGGGCGCACGCCGTCCCGGAGCACGACCCCGCCGCCGGTCGTGATCAGCAGGCGCCCGCCTGGGCTGTCCGGCGTGCGCTCCATGCCCGGGAAGCGCGACGGCCGGAACCAGGTCTCGTAGATCGTGACGAACTCCTTGCCCGGCTCCGGCGTGTAGCTGTTCGCGCGGGAATCGGCGGCACCGAACAGCCCGGACCCGTGGAGCAGGCGCCAGAGGATGCCCAGGTTCTCTGCCTCTTCGCCCCGCACGTCGGGTTCGAGCTCCACCCCGAACATCTCATAAGCCTGCATCGGCGTGAGCAGCGCCCGATGCGTGTGCCATGCCTTCTTGTGCCACGGGATGTGCTCACCCCACTCGCCCCGGACCTCGAGGCAGGTCAGCACGTCGACTTCCAGCCCACCCTCGTAAATCACGTGCGGGAAGCCCGTCGGCCGGACGGCGTAGTCGTCGCCGTCCTGGACGAGCGCGGCTCGCGGGCGCCACTCGCCAGCCTCGTCCGGCCCCCACGGCACGTCGTCGACGTAGCGCTCGATCGGCTCGCCCTCGTGCCCGACCAGCTGGAGCACGGCCGGCCCCCGCGCGAGGATCGGATCCCCCTTCATGGGGTCGATGCGCGACTTGAGGTAGGCTCGCCCCGAGGGGATCATCCACGCCGTCAAGCGGTCGAGCACCTCCAGCATCTCGACGTCGTACCAGAGGTGCTTGAAGAGGACGTCGGCCGTCTCGGCGAGGAGCGCGTCGATTCGGTCGGGGCCCGCCTGCCAGGAGAGCACCGGCGGGTTCTCGTTCATCCTGGCGTGCAGCAGGACGAACCAGAGGAAGAGGCGGTTCAGGACGGGGAAGTGGCGCCAGCGCTTTTCGTCGTCAGACAGCGTGGAGGCGATATCAACGAATCGCTGCCGCAGGTCGCTCCAGGCGATCCAGTGCTGGCCGTGGAGCATGCGCAGATTTTCCTCAACCTGCCTGTCCCGCTGGCGCAGCAGTTCGTCTTGGGAGTGCCACAGCGCCTTGTTGAAGGCGCAACGGGCCTCGTCCCATTCGTTCGGCTCGAACGGATGGCGCCGGAGAGGCGGGATTTCACTCGGCCGCGTGAACCGGCGCGGCGTCGTGGCAGCTGATGCCATTCGCGTTGCGGATGGTAGGGTTCGCCATGGCTAACCCACATTCGCAACGACGAATGGTGCATCGCCATCCCCATTTTCGGGGATCGACCGGCGCCCCTCGATCTGGCCCGCCCACCAGGCGTAGAGCTTTGGCCGCGGCCGGAGTGCCTTGCCCGGGATCTTGGCCGCGGCCTTCTCGATGTGCGTCCTGACCGTTTCGCGCGAGATCCCGAGCCGGCGCGCGATCTCCTTATCGGACATCCCGCGCACGACGCACCCGACGATCTCGCGTTCCCGGTCGGTGAACTGCACGTCGCCCATCAGATCGTCACCGCCTGGTCCGAGTAGATCCGGGCCATGATCTGATCGAAGTCCCGGGCGGCGTCCTCTGGATCGTAGCCTTCGCGCACGGCGTCTTCGATGTACCGCTGGCGCGCTGCTGCGATGTCGATCCCCGACTGTACGTCGGCCGGCACCACCCCGCCTTCGTCCGAACGCCGCACGATCGCCCGCTTCGGCCGATCGACCTGGATGACGCCTTCGCGGCGCTGGGCGTCCAGCCGCCGGCCGCGCTCACCCCACCAGAGCCCCAGGCAGAGCGCGGCGAGGACATAGCCGAGGGAGGCGAGGAGCAGCTCCGTGATCACCCTCTCCTCCGCCGGCGTGAGCGCGCGCGTCCAGCCGTCCGCGCAGACGATCGTGTTCGCCCAACCCCGCGCCGGGCCGCCGGTCCGCCGGTCCGCCAGTCGAAGAACGTGGCCGGGTGCGTGCGCACGGTGCGGATCCCGCCGTGGCGGGCGACCAACTCGCGGATGAGTTTCGCCAGCCGAAGACACTCGGCGGTGATCCGGTTGTACCGCTCCGGCTGGTCGCCCTTGGGCGGCCGGTACGTGAACCGGCGCTCGCGTTCGGCGTCGGAGACGTAGCCGCGGGGAGTTGCGCTACTGGTGCTCATGCGTACCGTCCTTGCCGGATCGTGTGCAGAATCCGCCGCCCGTCCAGCGTGCCGAGCGGCACCAGGTTGACACCGCAGAGCGCGAGGTTGACGAGCACGACCTCGCGCCAGCCGACGACGGCGCCGACGGCCGCGAGCACGAGGTTCGCCGCCGGGCCTGCGGCGAGAACCAGGAGCGACCGCCGGCGCCCGAGGCGCACCGCCGAGAACGGCAGCGGCCGGCCCCAGCCGATCGGCGGCAGGCCGAACGCCGCCAGCGCGATCGGCAGCAGGATCGAGCCGAACGGGTGCAGGTGCGCGAGCGGGTCCGGCCAGTGGCGACCGAGGAGCCGCGGAAGCCTGTCGCCCAGCGCGACGGCCGTCAGGCCATGCGCCCACTCGTGCACGAGCAGCGAGCCGATGGCAATCAGGGTCAGCGTCACGGCGCGACGGCCCCGTTCGACCGGGCGGCCTCGAGCTGGCGCGCCTCTTCATCGAGATCGGCAGCGCGGCGCTCGGCGAGGACGGCCATGCGCGCATCGAGCTGCTCCCACGGTGAGAGCAGGCGCTGGTGCTGGCGGGTCAGGCGCCACCACATCCGCCGGATCATCCCGCGGACTCCCCGATGCGGCTGCACCCACGTCTCGTGGTACCAGCGCAGCAGCCCCCACACCTCGCTACGGCGTGCGACCTCTCCGGCGCGGGGCGCGGTGTACCAGTCGCCGACCCTGAGCGGCTGGCGCTGCCGGCCGCGCTGCTGCTTCGCCAACACGTTCCTCGGTCCCTTCATCAGTCGACCGTCTCCATGATCGAGGGATCAATCGCCGGCCGTCTGGCCGGCATCTCGCGTACCCGCCGGTTTTCGCGGGCCTCGTGCTGCAAGACACTCGGGTCCCACGCGCTCTTCGGCCCCTCGTCCTTGACAAACGGGCGCCGGTCGCGGACCCAGTTCCAGTGCACTGCGGCATCCGCCTTGTCGGGGCTCCTGCCGCGGAGTCGTTTCCGGATCTCTTCCTTCGCTTCGATCACGATCTTGCCGTTCCTGACCTCCCAGCGCGGGGTCAGCAGGTCGCGGCGCAGCTCGGGATCGTCCGGCAGCGCGATACGGCCGTGCTGGAGATCCATCCGCATCTGCCACCACATCTGCGCCCGCAGGTTCAGGAAAACCTCCTCCTGCCGCACGCCCTTGCCCGCCTCGCGCAGTAAGTCCTCGTCGATCGTCGGCACAGCCGCGGAACCGGCGTTCAGCGCCCGGACGTACTTCCCGAGCTCCTTCAGCTTGTTCACGGTCGACGAGCCGACCCCGCCGCTGTCGACGCCCACGTGCCGCGGCTCGATCCCCTCGAGCGCCATCTCGAGCGCCACGCGCACCCCGAGCTTCGAGGCGTCGGGGCAGGGGAAGGCCTCGACTTCCAGGAGGCACGCGCCGATGCCCCGGGCAATCGCGGCGCGGTCGCCGTTTTCGGAGTTCGCGACGTCGACGCCCCGCGCAGGCTTTCCCCGGCGCAGTTCGGGGTCGTTGTAGCGGGCGACCGCGGCATCAATCCACTCGGCGCGGATGAGGGCGTCTTCGGCCTGCTCCGGAGAAATCCCCCGCACCCTCGACTCGTAGAGGCGCGATCCCTCGCCGTGCCGCTTCCGGCGGCGTTCGACCGACTCGCGCGAGACGGCGCCCGGGACGATGTCCGGGTCGTCACACACGACGTTGGGGTGATCGAGCGCGGAGATCCGCACGGCGACGACGTCCGGCCGCTCGCAGAACAGGTGCAGGGCGTCCTGCTGGTTGTCCGGGTTGCCGACGGCGAGCTGCAAGTTGTGCGGCCCCGTGCACGTCTGCTCCCCGGCGTCCAGCACCGCGGGTTCGATCCCCTGCGTTTCTTCGTAGATGAGCAGCATGTGTTCGGCGTGCATTCCGGCTGCGCGGCTGGCCACGTCTTCCCCCGATCGGACCTGCACCGGCCAGCCCCACGCGCCCCATTCGTCCGACCCGGGAATCATCCGGATCCGGAGATCGGTCAGTTCGGCCTGCGGGAACCTCGCCTTGAACCGGGGCCACATCTTCCGGATCTCCGCCCAGGAGTACAGCCGCAGCTGATCCTCCTTCGGCGCGAAGGTGAAGACCCGAGCCCCGTCCCAGCACGCCACGAACCAGAGGATGATGCACGCCAGTTCGAACGACTTCCCCGTGCCCGTGCCGCTTTCCACCCCGACGGTCTTCCAGTCGGACAGCGATTCCGCGATCACCACCAGCGGATCGGGCGTCCCGTCCCAGCGATGTCGGTCGTAGCCCGGATTTAGTGACCACCGGATCGTGTGTTCCGCGACGTCGAGCACGTCCCGGAAGAATCCCACCGGGTCGCGCTGGTACTGCACGAGCGGCCGCGGGCGCCCCGCAGACGTGAAGCGGGTCGCCACACGCTCGATCGCGGCGACGAACGGGTCGTCGTCACTCGGCAGCACCCGTGCGGCGAGCACGCAGGATCTCCTTCCAGTCCTCGAAGAGCTGCGCGATCACCTCGTCAGCCTGCGCCGGCGGAAGCGCGCCCACGAGCCGCCGCTGCACCGCGCCGGCGAGCTCGAGGACCACCGCCTCAAACTCCTCTTCATCGAGCCCCCGGGCCTGGCCTAGCCCGTATTTCCCCAGCACGTCGATCGCGCGAATCCGGTCGCGCGTCCGCTCCGTCTTGGAGTCGGCGAGCTCGGCGAGCGTGGGGATGCGCTTCTCGAACTCGAGGCGCGCGAGCCTGCGCACCGCAGAGGGCGGCCGGCCACCGCCGCGATTCCCGGGCATGCCCCCGGGGCGGAGATAGCCGCCGTGCGGCTGCGGGATGAGCTCGACGCCGTCGGCGCCGCGAGGCACGCCGTCGGCGCCGCCGTGCTCAGTACGGCTTGGGCCGCGGCCGGGGCCGCGGGCGTCCCTGCGGTCCATGCATCGTCGAGTCTCGTCCTGGCCGCGCCGATCGGTGACCGCACGGGCGATGGCGTGGCCGCATCCGCCCGGGCGCTAAGGTGAACCGTGGCATACGGAAAACCGAATGTCAAGGCCAGGCGACAGCGTCGAGCGCCGCGCGGTGCGCGCTCGGGACGCGGCTGACGCCGAGATACCGGTCCTGGGCCATCGCGTAGAGCCACATCGCATCGCTTTCGTTGTGATCGTGTCCTGCGTACCCCAAACGCCGGATCGCCGCCGCGAGCACCTCCTCCTTCGAGGCGTTGCCCTTCCCGGTCGCGTAGCGCTTGAGTGTGGCCGGCGGCACGTCCACGAAGCGGATGCCACGCCGATACAAGGCGAGCCGAATCACGCCCCCGAGCTCGCCGATGTCGACCACCGCCCGGCCCCGCGACCCGAACGAGTAGCCCTCCAGGACGACGAGCTGGGCATTAGCGGCCCGCTTCAGGATCGCCTCCTCGAGGTAGAGCAGCCGCTCCATGCCCCGGAGATCCTTGGGCGGCACCAGCACCCGCACGCCGTCACACCGGGCCACGCCCGTCCGGGTGAGTGAGAGGTCAAGCGCCAGGATCTTCAATCGACCTTCCTCCTTCCATCCCGATCAGCGCTTGGTTGGCCGCCGGTGTCCGTGGCGGCGAGGACGCGGCGGGCACGCTCGATCGGGCAGTCACGATCGTGCTCGACATCGTACCGGTCGGTAGCCGAGCAATACGCACAGACCACGCGCGTGCCGGTCCAGACGATACCCGCGTCCTCGTCGTCGACCAGCTCACGGATCAGTTTCCTCGCCTCCTCCAGCTCGCGGGAGAGGCGGGCGATCTGCCTGATGATCTCCTCCAGCGGCTCTCCGGCCAGACAGTCGGCGCAGAGACCCAGGGCGACCGGCCGGCCCTCGACGCACTCCATGCAGTACAGGCTCTCACTCGCCATCGCTCACCTCCTCGAACAAGCCCACCTGCGGCCTCTCCCGCCTGTATGCCCACCGCCGGCGATTGTGGGGCCGACGCTCCGCCCGCTCCCACGTGATCTCGTGGCACGGCTCGCCGGCAGACGCGCGGCAGAGCGGGCAGGGGACGGCGAGGCAGGGGTCAGGCATCGCTCTCGCTCCTGTCGGGGTGGGATACTCAAGCCGTTGCCATCGTCCTCTTCCGCCGCATCGGAACTCGCACTTCATCGCGCGCAATCATCTCCGGAACATTCGCCCGCACGAGTGCAGCCGCGACCTGCGGGCAAACCGAGTTGCCCACCATGCGCACCTGCTCGGTCTTGGTCAGCCGCCGACCATCCGCGCCCCGGTCAATGATGTACGAGTCCGGGAATCCCTGAGCGCGGTAGAGCTCGCGCGGGGTCAGCATGCGCATCGCAATGTCCGTGATGACGTAGGGCTGGCCCGCGATCGTGACTGTAACCAGCCCGAACCGGTCGCGAGTCGGGATCGTGCGGAGCGGTTCGCGTAGGTCCTGGCGGTTCTCGGCGCCGTAGTAGGACTGGATGAACGACGCCACGAGCTGGCCGCCGTTGCCGGCGACGCCGACGATGAACGGTTCGGGGTTCTCCAGCACGAACCGCACAACACCGCGGGCGATCCGGCACAGCGTCGCCTCCGCGAGCGGCCGGACCGGCACGCCGACGCCATGCACCCGCGCCCACTCCCGCGCCTCCTCGGGGGACGCGAAGATCGAGAGCATCGGGAGCGACCAGTCGATGCACTCCGCCGCGGTCCGGTAGGGGAAGCGGCGTCCCGGCCCGTGCGTCGGCTCAGGCCAAATGATCGGGCGACCGTCGCAGCGCGCGATGACGAACAGCCGCTTGCGGATCGTCGGGGCGCCGTAGTCGCACGCCCGGAGCTCCCGCCATTGGACCTCATACCCATGCCGCTCGAGCGAGCGGACCCACTGCCGGAACGTCCGACCCTTCCGGCGGGGGCAGGGGCGCAGCCGATCCGGCGGACCAACGAGCGGTCCCCAATCGGCGAATTCCTCGACGTTCTCGAGGATAATGACCCGTGGGCGCACGGTCCCTGCCCACCGCGTCACGACCCACGCAAGCACTCGGGTGCGCCGCGCTCTATCGCGCAGCGGCTTGCCACCCCGGGCCTTGCTGTGATGCGTGCAATCTGGAGATGCCCAGAGCAGCCCAACCGGCCGGCCCTGGGTGACCTCGCGGGGGTCCGCCTCGAAGACGTCCGACAGAAGGTGCCGGGTCTGCGGATGGTTCGCCTTGTGCATGGCGACCGCGGCCGGGTCGTGATTGATCGCGATGTCGACCATCCGCCCGGTCGCCATCTCAATCCCCAGCGACGCGCCACCGCCGCCAGCGAACAGATCCACGATCAGCTCGCAGTGCAGATCCAAGAGCATCTGCGGGAAAATCACTCCCCACCTCCTTCGCCCAGGCGGGCGGCGGCGATTGCGTCCTGCGCGACGGCGCGCGACTCCGGCGTCTCGCGGCGCACAAGCTCACGGGCGGGCTCGGCGATCCGCCAGCCATCCCCCTGCGCCTCGGAGCGGAGGACGGCGGCCGCGTCGTGGTCGCTCGGCTTCGGGCACTTCTGCCACCGCGCGAGCATGTCGAGGAAGCGGGCCAGTTCCTCGTCGCTAGCCTTCCGCAGCGCCGCGATCGCTAGATCCTCCTGGCCCTCGATCCAGTGGTACCAGATCTCGTCTGCGTCGGCCGCCACCCGCTCCCGCACGATGGTCGACCCGCTGATTCCACCGCTGTTTCGGCCCGGGTCATGCCGCCTCGTGCTCCTGATGTTGCCTGGCTTTCCGCCCGCTCGGGCCGGCGATCACGATCTCGGTGAACCGGTCCGCGGCCGCCGCGCCGATGATGTCCCGAAGTGGGTTCCAGTTGGTCGTGATCATCACGGCGAGCTCGTTGTCGTACGCGTGGCAGGCGAACTTCTTGAGCTCGCGGTAGTCGAGATCGGTGCCGGCCGTCCACTCGACCTCGTCGATCAGCACGATGCGGTGACGCCAGAGCTCCGCGCGGACCTGCCACGGCTCGAGGTGCACGGCGTCGCTCTCCCCGTCCGCCCCGTACGGCTCGACGTGCCGGCCGTAGCGAAGCTCGTCTGCGAGCAGGTACCACGGCCGGGCGTAGACCCGGAGGCCTCGCCGGTAGAGCTCGTGGGCGGCGCCGTAGAGGAGGTGGCTCTTGCCCGTGCCCTCGGGACCGATGAGCGCGAGCATGACGCCCTGGCCCTTCGCCGCGAGGTCGCAGAACCGCCGGACGGCCTCGAGCGCGACTTTCTGGCTCGGCGTCCTCGGCACGTAGTCCGTGAGCCGCCGGCCCGTGAACTTCCTCGGGATCCGCGGCGCCGGGACCGTCGGCCGGGGCTGGCTCTCCCGGAGCTCCCGGGCAAGCCGTTCCCGCTCGGCGAGTATCTCCTCGTGCGACATGCGCTGGGCCCGCTCCATGATCTCGCGGAGCGTCCCATGCTCGATCTTCACCTGCTCCATACGATCTCCTCTGGAGTCTCGGTCGGGTTCAAGTACTCGTGCTCCGGAGGCCTCGGCGTAGCCCGCCCCTGTCGACCACGGCCGGTCGCAGAGGCAGTGCGGCCGGCCTTCGGTGCGGGTTCCTGCGCGGCAAGGCGGCGCGCATGCTCCTCCCGGACCGGCCCGTCGAAGTAGCGCATCGTCGTGATCTGCCTGCGGTGCTCCTGGGGGCGGTAGGTCCGGGCCGTCTCGTAGACCGCGACCTCGATGGCCTCCCAACTGATGCCCTCGGCGATCCAGTCGAGCACGACCTGCCTGCTCGAGTGCCCCGGCGGAATCGGGGTGTAGGCCTCGCCGATCGCCGGGTTCTCGCGCATGCCCCTGTTGGCGAGCATGATGGCGCGGCTCGCCTGCTCCTCGGGGGATGGCAGCCCCTCGGAGGCGCCGGGGAAGGGGATCACCACCGGCGCGGTCGGGTCGGCGTCCGGGATGGCAGCCGGATCGGACCCGGGCTCTTCGCGCGCGTGCGCGCGCGTAGTAGTTAGCTCGCTCGTATATATCCCTCTTCCCTCATCCCTCATCCCTGCTTCGGTAGGGGGTTCGGAGGGGGTACCGGACCCCCTTCGAAGGGGGTCGGGGAGGGGGTCCGGAGGGGATTCGAGTTCGGGGAAGGGGATCGGCAAATCGTAGTATTCGGCGCACCGGTTGACCAGCCGGACCCGTGGCAGGGCCTCGAGATGCGCGCTGATCCCTTTTCGCCCATTTTCGCTGGATAGCGGCTTCGAGGGCTCGTAGCGCAGTCCGTTCCGAAGCCAGACCACGCTGCTCTCCACGGCGATCCAATCGCCGGAGATCAGCTCCTCAATCGCGCCCCGGACATCCGCGGCCGAATGGCCCGTGAGCGCCACCAGCTCGGCCTCGAGCGCCCGCACGACGCCGATGCCGGACGGCCCCAGAATCAGCTTGAGCGACAGCAGGCTCAGGCGCGCCTGGGGCGAGAGCGCCCGGTAGTCGGGGTCGTCGACCAGCGCGACGTAGATCGATCGGTACTCTCCGCGGTCGGCCATCGTCAGTCACCGCCGGCAGTGAGTTGCAGGAGCCCGGTCCCCAACAGCCGATCGGCCCCCTCCCGGAACCGCTCGCCCACGGTCGACCCGTCCCGGAGCATCAGCCCATGCAGGAACACGTCGGTCAGTTCGTACTGGCCGATCCGCACGGCGAGAAGCTGCTGCTCGATCAGGTCCTTCAGGTGCCGCCACACGATCCGATGGGCCTGTGCCCGGATCTCGCGCTCGTACTCGGCGCGGCTGGCAGCGCGCCGGCGACTGTTCCACGGCCGGACCTCGAGGAGCCGGCGCGCGACGGCATCCGTGCGGGCGCGCAGGTGCACCGGCACGAGCTGGCCAAGGTTCGGGTCATGGATCGCGAAGCTCACGGCTGCCGGCTCTCCTGCGGCGTCGTACTCGAGCGAGACGTGCCGTGCGCCGTACTCGGCCAGTAGCTCCATGATCTCTCCGGCCGTCCGGCGGGCGGAGATCGTCGTGGTCTCGTACTTGATCGCTTCTGGCATCAGCCCTCCTCGAGACAGCAAGTGCCAGATCCACCAGACGTTGGTGTGGTGGCGGGATGCAATAGCGCCCCCGCCTGTGCTATGGCATCTGCTATGGCATCGGGGCGAAAAACCCCGACGCCACGGGTTGCCCAATCAGGCGAAGGGCGCTTGTTTTCGCGGTATTGCCGGACTAGGTTCGGAGTCGTCCGAGCCCGCCCCCGTAATGGGGTTCAGGGGGTCGCCGGTTCAAATCCGGCCGTCCCGACTCGCTCCCAACTTCAAGCCCCTGCGGCGGTTCCCGCCGTGGGGGCTTCGTCCGTCTGCCCTCCGCCTGCTATGGCATTTGTAATGGCAGACCGCAGTTTCCGGGGCTCCAACACCACCGCTAGCAGCGTCTCCTCATCGACCTGCTGGTAGGTGTTCTGGAGGCTCCGGAGGTCTCGCCAGCCGCCCGCGGCCGCCACGTCCTGCGCGGGCAGGTGCTTCCTCTCGGTCGCCCACTTCCGCCGATACGGGTGGAAATGGCCGCCGTCGATCGGCGGGACTCCCGCGGCCCGCTCGGCGCGCTCGAGCAGGTCCCGTGCGTGCCACCGGCTCCATGGCCGTCCCTTTCGCCGCGGTGACGGGAACAGGTAGGCGTTCCCGACCACCGGGTTCAGCTCGAGGATCCGGTCGATCGCCGCGCGCGCGGTCTCGGAGAGCGGCACCCACATCTCGACGCCCTCCTTGTCGACCTCCCCGCGCTTCTTGATCCGGCCGTAGGGCGCCTTCGGCTGGCTCGCGCGGTCGACGTCACTCGCCCAGATCTGGCAGATCGCGCTCACTCGCCAGCCGAGAGACTCGACCAGGTCCATGAAGGAACCGAAGAGCCCTTGTGGATCGACCTCGTCGGCTTTCTCTCGGACGGCCAGGAAGCGATCGTAGGTCGCGACTGGCCGTTTCGGATTCTTCGCCTTCGGCCGCTCGAAACCGTGCACCGGGTTCGATTCGAGCAGCCGTGCCCGCACCGCCCAATTGAGCACGGCCTGGAGGAACACGATGTCAGCCCCGACCGTGCCGTCCGAGGGGTTCTCCGATAGCCTGCGGAGCCGTTCCCTTCCCTGCTCGATCGTGGGCGGCAGGCTGATTCGGCCCGCCTTCCTGAGCCGGACGAAACGCCGGAGGTCCTCGTGCGTGAGCGATCCGGCATCCCGCTCACCCCCGAGGAAATGCCGCCAGAGCTCCATTCGGCGGCGATCCTCGCGAACCTGCGCCCCCTTCTTGTAGACGGACACCTCCTGCTCGTAGCGCGCGAACAGCTCGGAGAGAGTGATCCGGCCGGTGCGCGCAGCCGTTCCCGCGGCCAGGAGTTCGGCGGCGAGTTTCTCCGCCTCCTTTTCCCCGCGCTCGCGGTCCCGGTGTCCGAGGCTCCGGAGGCGGTAGTTGCCGAGGCCGCCCGTTGCCCGGCTCCCCGGCGCAGTCGGATCCCACCACCTGAGGTAGAGCGGTCCGCCCGGGACGCGCTCGAGGACGGTGACCTTGTAGCCCCGTCTCCCAACCGTTCGCGACCATGGCTTTCTGCGTCTCGGCATGGCTACCTCCTGTTACGGGTCTTCGACAGGATCGCCTCGCTGACGATCCGGTCGAAGGATGAGGAGCCAATGCCGCCATCTGCAACAACTTCGAGTGTCCGGCCCCTCTTCCGCGCGGCCTTCCGGGGCAGATCTGCGCGCCGGATCTTCGGCGCGTAGGGACGACCCGCATTGGGGATCTTGCCCTCCCGGACCAGCCGGCCGAGGTAATCGGCCGTGTAACCCGATTCCGCCGCCGCCTGCTCGAGGTTGAGCACCTCGTTCGCGGCCTCCTGGAGCGCCCGTTCGAGCTCCTTCGCGGCCGCTTCCCATAGCTGGGCGGCCCGGTCATCGACGGCGAAGCGCCGGACCTGCTCGGCTCGCTCTCGCCACGTGCGGGGGAGTTCCGATACGGTCATTGTCCGTTCGCGCGATTCAAGGTCAGCGCCTTCCTCCGGCGGTACGCCCGCCTCGCGCCCTCGGGCACCGGATCGGGCCTGCGCGGCTCTGTACCCGCCGGTGTTGCGGGCACATCGCCCCACGGCTCCCGCAGGTCGTCGTCGGGCTCGAGCGGCGCAACGGCCCGCGCCTCGTCCTGTGCGCCGCGACCGAACCTGATCATCGCGAGCATGGCACCTCCGTCATGCCCGGCCAGTGGACTTCCGGGATCGGCTCTCGCCCCTGCTGGGCCCGGTAGCGGTTGAACTCCCGTAACCAGGCCGCGTGCATGTCGGCCTGGAGGTCATGGAGCGCGCGGAAGTCCATCTGCTGTAGCTCGGGGTAGCGGCTCACGATCGCCCGGCAGAGCTCCGCCGTGGCGAGCGCGTCGGAGAGCGCGTCGTGCGCGTCGACGAGCTCGACGCCGTAGTGCCAGCACACGTCCCCCAGCTTCCGCCCGCCAGGCCGGAAGCGGTCGTAGCCTCGATCGAGCACGAGCGGGTCGATGATCGGCACCTCAGGGACCGCCGGCCCGCCGTGCCGGGCCGCTTCTGCGTTCAGCAGCGGCCAGTCGTAGGTCGCGTTGTAGATCACGAGCGGCCAGCCGAGCGCCTGGATCCCCATCAGGCATCGGAGCAGCTCGGGCAGGACCTCCGCAGTCGTCGGCTTGTCCTGCACCATGTCGTCCGTGATCCCGTGGACCGCCGAGGCCTCCTGCGGGATCGGTACGCCCGGATTCACGAGCGTCACGACCCCGCCCGGCAGCGTGCGTCCCCGCGGCGTGCAGAGCACGAGAGCCACGGAGACGATGCGGTCTTCCTGCGGGTCCGTGCCGGTCGCCTCGAAGTCCAGGACCGGCAGCACGCCGTCCCACCAGTTCAAGCACGTCATCGGACCAACTCCAGGTGGCGTTGCGGGGACCCGCGCCGTGCCCGCACGCAGTCGGGGCACCGCATCGGGGAGAGGATCGGCGTCGACGTCGTCTCGCGGCCGCAGTCGGCGCATCGCGAGAGGCCGACCGCGTGCTCGTTGGACCATAGTTCGACGAACCGGACGGCCACACCGCGGCTCGCCTGCTCGTCAATGCGCTGCCAACGCTCGCAGCCGAAGTGCTTGAGGAACGTCTCGATTTCCCGTTCCCAGCGCAGCTTCGCATCGGCCGTGTCCGGCCGCTCGCCCCGCGCGATCCGGAGCTCCTTCCGGAAGTCGGGCCGGATCCGGAGCGCGACGAGCGCGCCCCTCGGCAGGACGAACCAGGCCCACCGCTCCTGACCCGGCGGCGTGGCCGCGGCGATCTCGTACGCCTGCTTCCGCAGCACCGGCCACAGCTCGTCCAGCGTGCCGGACCACCGGTGTTCCTCGGGAGCCCGCTCAAACGCCGGGTGCGTCGTGCTCATACGGCCTCGCCTACATCGACCGCGGGCCTGGTGACCGCGGGGTCGAGGTCTACGCCCACCGTCGCAAGCGGCTTATCGCGGGCGGCGATCTCTTCAGCGACGAGGTCCGCTGCCGCGCGGTAGTCCGGTCGCAGCCAGCTCGACCCGGTCTCGGCGGCAGACTCCAGACGCCAGCGGACGCGGTCGGCGTCCGGGATGCGGGCGATCTCGGCCGCGAGGGAGATCGCGACGTTCCGCCAGTCGACCACGCACTCCGTCACGGTATCCTCCTGCCGGGCACCCCCTGCCGGTCCTGCCGCGAGCGCGCCTCGCGGCGCTGGCGATACGCCTCGAGACAGATCACGCCGTCGCGTATTGCGTCCTCCACCCGTTGTCCCGGCCGCGCGAGCAGCGTGGAGATCCGCCGCCTGAGAGGCCGGATCGGCTTCCGAGTAGGACCAGGGTCGTCACAGACCGTGATCAACACGTCGCCCTCCTAGAACGGCATGGAGTCTTCCGCGTCGAACAGGCTCGCGACCGGCGCCGGGGCCGGCTCTGGCTCCGGCGCCGGTGTCGACTCCGGGTCGGGCTCCGGCTCCGGCTCAGGCCCGGCGTCCCGGCCCGTCGTCTGGGGCGTCACGTCGCGCCCGGTCGCGCCGATCCGCTCCCGGAGCGTGGCGATCCGGTCGCGGGTCCGGTCGCGCACGGCGGCGTTGATCGACTCCTCGCTGTCCAGCTCGGGCAGCACCCCGCTCATCTCCCCGCTCTCGAACCGGTTGTCGAGCTCGAGCGCCATCGCGAGCTTCCGCCCCTCCTCGGGGTTCGAGATCGGGAGGTACTTGAGCCCGCGGCGGGTCGGCGTCTTTCGGGCCATCTCGCCGAAGTCGCTCTTCCACGGGCCCTCATCCTTCGCCCGGCTGCGCTGCCGAATCCGCTCGATCTCCGCGCGGCTCATCACCTCGAATTGCCGCGTGCCGTCCGGCAGCCGCGCGACGAAGTAGGCCGCGACGATCGCGTCGTCGATCCGCTCGATGTCCCAGCGCGGCCGGTGGACGATCTTCGGGTCGGTGCCGTACTCGACATCGAAGGTCTCTCCCTCATAGACCAGCCTCGCCTCGCCCGCGGCGATCGCCCCGCTCCTCTTCGCGAGGTAGATGAGGCCGCGATAGCCGGGGATCAGCTGGCAGATGTTGCCGTACGGCACGAGGTAGGCGTGCCCGAGCGGGCCGTTGACCTCGAGCCCGAGCTGCGCCGCCTGCATGATCGACTGGAGCACGGATTGCGGCCGGCACTCGAGGAGTTTCGGCTGCTGCGTGACGGCCAGCATCGCGAGCCCGATCATGCGGTCGACGGTCAGGTACTTCGGCAGCACGCGCTCCATCGCCGCCCGGGTTTCCGGCGCCTCGAGGAGCGAGCGCAGCGTGGCCTTGTTGCTCTGGACGAGCGACTTCCCGTTGCCGTTACTCATTCACCACCTCCAGGAACTCCTCGAGGACCCGGTCGTCCCCGATCGTGAGCACGGTGGCCGCCGGCGCCTCGGGCCGCCGGACCGGCCGGATCCCGAGCACGTCGAGCGCGAGGCTCGCCAGCTCGTAGCGGTCGGCCCGGCCGGCGAAGGCGAGCGCCAGGCGGTCGTAGGTCTGGTTGACGGCCTCCTCGGTGAGGGACACCACGAGCACTGGCGTCTCGCTCGGGGTGCCCTCCCGCCCGGTGAAGAGGTGGCCGAGGTATTCGCCACCGACGAGGCTCCGGCGGAGCCAGGCGCGCACGGGGTTACGCATGGGCGGCCTCCTCGTGATCGATGATGGCGGCTTTCACGCGGTCTACCTGTCGGTACTCCCAATCACCGCTGTTGCCACGCGCTCGCTCCGCCGCCAGATCCAGCACGGCGCGCTCGAACGTGTCGATGAGAACCATCAGCGTGTCCATCGAATCACTCCTCCCCCGCGCCGGTGAGGAAGTAGGCCCGGAACTCCGCGTAGGGGCTCCCGGCCTTCTCGAAGAGCTCGAGGTCGAGCTCGCACCCGTCGAGAATGAGGTCGGCCTCGGTCGCCGAGATGCCCCGGTCGAAGAGCGCCTGGCGGACGAGAACGCGGTTGAGCGGCCGGGCCGCGGCGAGCGCTCGCTTGTCGAACGACTTCCGGCCGGGCATCATGCGCCAGTAGACCCGAGCGCCGGCGCCTTCGAAGACGCCGTAGCCGCCGGCGAGCGCCTGGATCCGCTCCTTCGCCGCGGCCTCGATCTCCTCCGCGCTCGCCTTGAACTCCTTCGCCTCGGCGAGCATGGCGATCGCGTCCGCCCACTCGGGGTCGTCGCGCGTCACGACCTGGCCCGACACCTCGGGCAGCTTGGGGAGCTCCACCGGCGCAGGCTCCGGCCGCACGCCGGCGAGGACGTGGTTGTGCCAGAAGTCGTGCTCGATCTCGATGAGCCGCTCGATCAGGGCGGCGTCCGCCTCGATGTCGAAGTGGATCAGCTCCCAGGCCTCCGCGTTGAAGACCGCGAAAGAGCCCCAGGAGTAGCCGTAGACGGCGAGATAGTGCTGGATCTGGAGGATCCACGCCTCGGGGAGACCATTCGCCTTCACCTTTGCGAATTGGCGGATCCCCGGGCATTTCACCTCGAGGACGCCGGTGCTCGTCACGCCGCCGTGCCCCGCCAGGATCTGCCGGTCGACGTTGCCGATCATCCACTCATGCTCGGGGTGGCGCCGGAGCGGCTGGCGCCGGAGGGTCCGGCCGGTCCGCTCGGCGTAAATCGCCGCCGCGACGGGCTCCAGGAGAGCGCCCCGCTGCATCGCGGGCGTCGGCTGCCGGTCCGCCACGGCCCCGACCTTCTCGTCGTAGACGTCCGCGGCCGTGCGACCGTAGGGGTCGAGCCCGCAGATGGCCGCGACATCGCTCCCCCCGATCCCCTGGCGGCGGAGCGCAAGCCAACCCTCCCGGTCCTCCGGACCGAGCCTGCCCGCAGCGAACAGCTCCTTCACTTGTGTGGCCATGGGAGACTTCCTAGATTGAGATCAGTTCCCGGGTTCGCCCGGGTCCGGTGCCCTCGATCCGCGGTCCTGGCAGACGCGAGCGGATCGAGGGCGTTGTGCTTCCCACCCTCAGCGCAGTGCGCGCAGGGCGCGCTGGCGCTCCACGTACTCCCGCTCGAACTGCTTCCGCTGCCGGTAGTGCACGATCTGCGGCCACGCGATCGCGCAGCCGATCGCGAGGACCGCCACCGCGACCGCGCCTCCGACCACGGAGAGCACCACGTTGGCGGCGTTCATTGCCTCGCCTCCCCGGCGGCGGCGAGGGCCGCGAGCCGCTCGCGTGAACCGACGTGGCCGCTGTCCCCGTGCGTCGTGGTGTACGCCTGTGTGTGACTCCAGCCTTGGCCGCCGAGCGGCCCCACCAGCACGCGCCGCCAGTCCATGAGCCTGCCGGGGTTCTTCATGCCGCCCTCCCGTGCTCACGGCCGGATCGGCCAGGGATGATCGTGACCTCGCCGCCGGCGGCTTCGATGTCGGCGAGGATCGACCGTAGGCGCACATCCTCCAGCACCAGGTGGAGGACCCGGTCGTCGTGCTCGTAGGAGAGGCGCGCGCCGCAGCCGTCGCACCACGCGACCAGGCTTCCCGTGTCGATCTGCCAGTGCCCGGGGCAGTTGGCGCGCTGGTGGGGCAGCTCCGAGGCATCGGGGCCGAGGTGACCGATCGCAGATGGCAGCGGCGGCGTGGGGGCGGGAGCGCGGCGTGAGCGCGTGAGCCGCTCGAGGCCGAGCGGCAGCCCAAACACACACGCCGCGTAGGCGACGATGAACACGAGATCGGCGCTCATGACGCGAGCCCCGGACGAAAGATTCTGCGCCGCACGACTGCCCTTGCCACCCGCGCACGTGCCGCGTGCTCCTCCGATTCCTCGACCCACGCCATGAGCGCCGCCTCATCGGCCGCGGCGCGCAGCTGCACTACGTCCTCCGCGCCGTCCGCGAGTTGCTCCGCGCGGAAGGCATCATCGAGCGAGAGGTGGATGGAGCCGAAGTGCTCATCCCAACAGTCTTCCAGCCGCTCGAGGATGAGCCGTGTACGCGCGGCGGCGCCGGGTATACCCGCCTGTGACGCGAAGAATTCCTCGATGTCCTGGGTGGCTGCGGGCATTGCGCCGCTCCGCCAGCGGCACAGCCTGAAGCGCAGTCGCTTCGGTAGCGTCTCGAGCTCGGGGCATGCTCGCCGCCAAAGCGCCGCGTGCGACAGGCGCCGCCGGCGCGCGATCAGCAATTCCGCTGCGGTGGATTGCTTGGAGGTTTTCATGGTGCCTCCATATGCTTGTCCGCCATGGACCTCGCGCGAGCTCCACCAGCCTCGATCGCCCGCCACTCGTCGAGGGTGCCCAGCACCTGCTCCTGCGCTGCGCGGGCGTGCCGTAGGAGCGCGACCTCGCGGCTGAGGGCATCGATTCGCGCGAGGAGGTCCGCGAGCTGGCCGTCGATCTCGTCGATGCGCGACCGCACGGCGCGGGCGTGCTCGTCGATCTCGGCAACAGGGGGCATCGCGAGGGTGGCCATGATAGGTCAGGCCGTACGGGCGAGGGGTGCGGCGATGCCGCCTAATTCAGCGGCGCCGTCTTTTCCCCGGCCGGCCTCATCGAGCCTCGCCTTGCGGGCTGCGTCCTGCTCGGCGATCCAGGCATCGATTTCAGAGAGACGGAACCGGAGCGTACGGCCGAGGCGGATGTGTGGGATCTCGCCGGCGGACACCTTGTTGTAGATCGTGCCGACCGACAATCCGAGGTATTCCGCCACGTCGGCGACGGTCAGCAGACGATCCTCGACCCTATTGCTCGCCATGTTCACGACTCTTAACTTGGATTCACGATCGTCACGACTCGACACAACTTTAGCACAACCTTCACGACTCGTCAAGAGTTGTCCGCAAAAGTTGTCACGACAAGAGGATAGGGACTTGGTAGAGGCCTTCGTGGAGGCGACGCGGGAGATGAGCGCCCACGATGCCGCTCGCGAGATCGGCCTGAGTCACGAGACCGTTGCCCGTTGGCGTCGGGGCCAGTGGAAACGCTTGTATCCGGGTACGCGTAGGGCGATCGCGCGATACCTGGAACAGCGCCGGCACGAAGACGCCGCAGCCAGCGGCGCCGAGAGCCTCCTCCGGAGCAAGGCGGCCCTCTACCGTACGCTGACCGACATGGGCGGCCCAGGCGAGCGGGCCGACGACAAATTGTTCCTCGTACGCTTGCTGCAGCAGGTGGCCGAGGAACTACGCAGAGAAGGTAAGCGGTTCCCGATTCAGCATCTCCTCGACGCCGAGGATGAGATTCGGCAAGGAAAGCTCTGACACCGCGTTAATCAGGAACGTGGTGGAGCTCGTCAGGTCTGCCCAGCGGATCGAGCCCCGCTACGCCCACGGGCCGATTCCGGCCTACACAGCCGAAATCTCCAATCTCCTCCGTCGTGCCACATGCCGCGTCTACTTCGTGCGCGGCGCGACGGGGGCGAAGGCGATGGCGCTCGTACCGATCGCAGGCTACTACCGGATCGGTATCCGTGTGGATCTGTCTGTCGAGGAGAGGCTTTTCGTGATCCGCCACGAGCTCGGGCACGTCCTCAACGGCGATGCCGATGACTGGATCACCTTAGCCGATCGGGGCTACCTGACGTGGGAAGAGCGGGTCGCAGACTTATTCGCGCTGGCGGACCTGATCCCCGGTCGTCTCATCGAGACGCTTCGGCGCGCGCGGCTGAGTTGGCGGGACATCAGAGCCGAGATCGAGGCGGAGATCAGGGCACGGTGGGGCCCCGACTGGCCGTGGGCGCGGGTGGATGATCGATCTGTTCTCCGGCTCAGGCTGTACCGAGAGCACGGGATCTGACCGGTACTCTAACAGGGGGCGATATACAAAATGCGCCTATCCTCTACACTGGCCATCGTCCTGGTCCTGGGGCTCCCTTGCAGCGCTTACGGCCAGGCGACAGCGATCGACCTGCAAGCAACCTACGACGCCGTGGTCAAAGGCATGGCGTGCACGCAGCAGTCCGAGACCGGCTCGATAGATTGTGTCTACCAGATCGGAGAGTCGCTCCGGATCACGATCGCCGGCGTTGGCGAGCCGGACGCCGGCATCACGTTCGAGGGTGGATCGATGGAGGGAGACTTCTACGCCACCTTCGGCATCATGCACGGATGTGTGATCGTCAAGCCGGGTTCAAAGAATCTCACCGCCGCTGACTTTGCCTTCATCTCTCCCGTAACCGGGCGTGTGCACCGAACCTGGCATCAGTGCCAGGGAGATCGAGCGAGGCGCGATCTCTGCCGTACACGCGACACACTCGCGCAGCTCGGGCACGACATCGACTGGCGGTTCGTCTGCCCGGTCTGCGACAACCGCCCCGGCGATCCCGGCTGGGTGGCGACCCTGGATGGCGAGATCATTGCCAGGGGCGGGGCGATTGGAACGCTCGCTGGCGAGCTCGAGGCCGCCCTCGAGGAGCGCGGGTTCGGCGTCAGAGGATCGTGCTCTTGATCCAGTCTGGCGGCCGGCGCCGCAAGCAGACCGACGCGCCGGAGTGGACCCCGGAGGAGGAGGCGTTCTTCGACCGCTTCCTGCGGATCTGCGAGGCCCGCGGCATCGGCCCGTGGCGCCTCGCGCAGCTCCTCGAGACCTCGCCGGGGACGGTGCACCCCTGGTTCGCGCGCCGGGCAATGCCGGGCGGCAAGTACATGATCCGATTGCCCAAGATCCTCGGCGTCGATGGCCACTGGCTGTTGACGGGCAAGGGGAGGCCGTGAGCAACTCCCGGTGCTGCCCGCCTTGCAGTTGGGCTCTTCCGGCGCGTAGTATGACACCACCCCGGCTCGCCACCGCCACGGCCGACAGAATACTCAAATCGGCCTGAAATCGCACGTTACCCGAAGCCACGCCGGACATTCATCGGCGTGGGCGCTTCCGATCGGTGCCCGGACAGATAGCCTGGACGGCAGTGTCCACTGCGTTGGAAGCAACAGCGCAATCCCATGAACGAATCACGGTACAGAAGTCTGGATCCGTTCGAGCTTGAGAAGGCGGTCATCGATGACTTCGCCGCTGCGCTCCAGAAACGCGGAGCCAGGGTCGTCCACGATGGGCGCCCCGGTCGGCCGGATGGCGTGATCGAGCTCGACGACTTCGTGATCGTGGTGGAGGTAGCCTCGCGGAGCGGCGCCGACGCGGCCAGCGAATACCTCGCCATCCGCGACCACCGCGAGTTGATCGAGCGAGAGGCCGGGAAGCCCGCGCACCTCCTATTCTCCTGCTGGGCCACGCCAGACCGAATCATTCGCGCCGTAAGGGAGGAGAACAGTACCCGCGCCGCAGATGGGCGCAAAGGCCGCTCCCTCTTTCTCGACCTGCGGTCCCTTGAACCGGTGCTGAAGCGCCTCGCGCAAACGTCGAAAGACCGTTTCCCCGCTGAACGGTGGGACGCGTGGTTCGAGAAGTGGGAGGAGATCGGCGACGATATCATGGCGCTCGAGAAGCTCCAAGAGACGGTCTTCGCCGAGGACGACCTCATGCGTGGCTTCGTTGCCGCGAGGGTACGTCAACGCGCCCAGCTCGAACAGGAGGCTCTCCGCAGCGACATCCAACGACTCGAGAATCTTCTGCGGCACCGGAACGTGACCGGGATCGCCGCGATGAAGGCGCTCGTCTATATCATGTTCGTGAAACTGTACGAGGAGAAGCGGGAAGCGCGGGGCCAGGAGAATCGCTTTACTCAAGAAGGATTTGCCGAGTACAAGCGCTCCCTCTCAGCGCACGATCGCAAGGCCTACAAGGACCGGACCCTCCAGCATCTGCTCGAGAAGGAGATCGGCCTCGACCCCGATATTGAGAGTGCCGGGATCCTCGACGGAGTCGTCCTGCCGCGTCAGATAAATGACGAGCTCGTGGGAGAAAGAATTTTGCCCGTGCTCGACCGTTACCGATTCCGAGGAACCCATCTCGACGCCCTCGGTGCCGTCTTCGAGGCAATCGCGCGCCGGGCGGAGAAGGACACGAGAATCGGCCAATTTTTCACCCCGGAGCCTATCGTCCGCTTCGCTGTCGATATCGCTCGCCCAGGGCCGGAGGAAGTCGTCCTGGATCCGGCAGCCGGGACCGGCCGCTTTCTAACGTTCAGCATGGAGGCCATGCGGGACCGCGCCGAGGAAGTCAGCGGGAAGCGACCCGAGGACGTGATCGAGTCGATCCATGCGACGCAGCTTCTCGGAACTGACGCCGACGAGTGGATCGTGACGATCGCGAAGATGAACATGTACATCCACGGCGACGGCAAGTCGAATATCCGTCACGAGAACGGGCTGTTCTTGGCAGATCTAGAGGTCTTCCCGGGCCGGAAGGGAACCATCAAGGATCAGATCGACGTGTGCCTCACGAATCCGCCTCTCGGCGATATGAGCTACCGAGCGTACGCGGCCGATCTTGTGGAGCGGAAGGCCTCGGAAGTGCGCGATCCCGATGAGTGGATGGAACGGCGCTTCCCGCTGCTTCCGGGCGAATTCCTCGAGGAAGCCACCATACGAGCAGCGGAGAAGAAGATCGAGGAGTGGCGCAAGCGCTACGAGCAGGCTATCCGGGAGGGTGACGAGCGCGGGAAGGCAAATGCCGAGCGCTTCCTCGAGCACCATCGAGAGAAGAAGGCCGCAGCCGATGCGGCCCTGAAGAGCGGTCCGGCCACATATAAGGTCCTCGGGACGACGGCGAAGGGAGGGGCCCTCTTCCTTGCTGCAATCCGCGATTACCTGAAGCTTGTTCGGGACGCGGGTGAGGTGGAGGAGTGGCGGGGCGGTCGCGTAGCGATCATCGTTGACGAGGCGATCCTGAACACCCCGGAGTATGCTGCCACCCGGCGGTTCATCCGGAACTACTACTTCATCAAAGCCATCTTTAGCTTCTGCCGCGACGCGTTCTGGTACCAGGCGCGAACGACCGCAAAGACTTCGCTCCTCTATCTGTACAGAAAGCCCGATCCATCCGTGGTGCAGGAGGAGCCGATCTTCTACGCGCACATCGAGAAGATCGGCTTCACGAGGACCGGCCAGCCGGATGAGAGCGAACTGCCGGCGATGCTCGCCGC
>Ga0134096_1000508_pt1 | contig 42212 bp, 37 predicted proteins | sample 7_2taG_FD_94448 | JGI IMG/M metagenome (GOLD analysis project Ga0134096, IMG submission 94448) | Switchgrass degrading microbial communities from high solid loading bioreactors in New Hampshire, USA - 7_21_20_110_A3 metaG | ecosystem: Engineered > Bioreactor > Semi-continuous > Anaerobic >... | reverse complement strand
CTCAATGGAATCTTTCCATTCCACTGTTCAGTTTTCAAGGAACAATCGGGCTTTCGCCCTGCATTCCTCCGCTTCGACCTGCTGTCTCGTCAGCCGAGACTCGCCGTCTCTCCGGAGGCGCAAGGCTTATTCTACTATGTCTCAAGCAGCGTGTCAATAGAATTCGCGCGTCTTGCTATCCGTCTGTGATAATGTCACCCCGTAACCCGTCTGGCCGCAAACACGTAGTCTCCAGCACCCACCTCAATGCTTACCCTTCCAGCTCGGCGACAGACTCCAAGGATGCCGTCTTCGCCGCGAGGAGCGCCATCCTCAGCACGAGAGGCACCGTCCTCTGCTCCGGCTGGCCCGTCAACTGACCCATCGACCGGCCGGCCACTCTCTGTCACTGACAGGCAGTACTCGCCTGGCATCACAACCGTTGCGGTGCAGTTGACTGGGATGCGCACTCTGAGCTCGAATCTGTCTTCATCGACTCTCCATTCTGAGGAGACGGTCCCGTACATGGATTCGTGAGATGCCCTTACCCACTCAAGCCCGCTAACCGGGTTCGGGCGGATCACAACGTGCTTGAACCCCGGAGCGCTCTCGTCAGGATTGATCCCGGCGAGCCCTTTGTAGAACCAAGCGCTCACATCGCTGAACATGTGATGGTTGAGCGAGCTATCTCCGCTCCAGCTTTCCCACAGCGTCGTAGCGCCTTGCTCGATCCAATGGCCCCATCCGGGGTATGTCCTCTGCGTTGCGATAGCGTATGCCAGATCCGCTCTCCCGTTTTCTGTGAGAGCGTGCATGATGTACTTCGCACCCAGGATCCCACAGTCGATGTGCCTCTCACGCAACTCGACCTGCTCGACAAGTCTTTCGAACACGAGTTCTCTGTCATCGTCGCTGGTCAAGCCTTGGTATAGCGCACAGGCCATCGATGTCTGGCAGTTGCCTTCGACGACACCAGTCGAGCTGTCTACGAACCTGTCTCTAAACGCTTGCTTGATATCCTCCGCCAGCCTGGCGTATTTTTGCTCATCGTCAGAGCGCCCAGTCAAGCGAGCCATCTTCGACAGAAGCAGTGCATTTGTGTAGTAGTAGGCTGTGTCTGTGACAACCGTCGGGCACTTTGGATGATCCGGGTCCCTCTCATAGGGAGGGCACCAATCGCCCAAACCGAATTTGACTATGTGATCCACGGCCATTTCCGTCATGTAGTCCACATATAGTCTTATGCTGTCATACATCTCTTCGATGACTGTCCGATCTCCGGTGTATAGGTACACGTACCAGGGGATGTGCACAATCGCGCTGTCCCATGCTGGTCCGCTTCCCCAGTTGTACCCCCATCCGCCTGTCGGGACAATCCCGGGCAGCTGCCCGCTCGGCCTCTGGACGTCGCGGAAATCCCGCAGCCACTTGGCATACGCTGTCGCAGGATCGAAGTTCAGCAGCACCTGTTCCGCAGAGACCTGTGCGTCTCCCGTCCATCCGTTCTTCTCTCTGTGAGGGCAATCAGTGGGCATACCGTGGTAGTTGGTGAGTGTCGACCATCTCGCACATCTCTGAACGCTGTTGAGGGTTTCGTTGGAACACTCGAAGACACCGCGCTGCTCGAGGTCTGTGTGCACTACCCGGCCGACCAGGTTGTCGAGGGTAGGAGTTCCGGGAAACCCGGTCACCTCTACGTACCGGAATCCGTGATAGGTGAATCGCGGCTCCCACGTTTCCTTGCATTCACCCTTCATTGTGTACCGGTCTGTCTGAAACTCTCCACTCCTGACAAACCTCTCGATAGCTGCCCGCTCAAGGCTGCCATCCGCGGCCAGCCTTTCGCCATATCTCAGTACTATCTCAGTGCCCGCGGGTCCTTCAGCGGTTATGCGAGCCCACCCGGAGATGCTCTGGCCGAGATCATACACAAACGTGCCAGGCGACACTTCTGTCACACTAACAGGTCTGATGGTGCCAGTCACCCTGATCGGAGGCATCTGGGATGAACGAAGGCTTCCTCCCGGAGGAGCAATGATGCTGGCGCGCTTCCAAGCGCTGTCGTCGTAGCCTGGCGTGTCCCAGCCATTCATCTCTTTTCTGGCGTCGTAATGCTCGCCGTTTCGCAGACTGTCAAAGGTGATGGGTCCTGTCGTCACCCGCCAGCTGGTATCACTCGCCACGACAAGATGGGTTCCGTCGGCAAGCTCTATGTGGAGTTGGAGCAACAGCTTCGGTCTGTGCCTCCAAGGGGCCTCCGCGAACATCCAGACTTCCCGGGTGAAGCAGTTGTACCATCCATTCCCAAGAATAACCCCTATGGCGTTATCTCCACGCATTAGCAGACTGGTCACATCGATGGTGTCATAGAGCACAGTGCGATCGTACCTGGTAAACATCGGGGTCAAGACCGAATCCCCGGCTTTTTGTCCATTGATCCTGAGCTCGTAGTAGCCAAGTCCGCAGACATATGCTCTGGCTGAGACGACATCTCGATCCAATATTATCTGTTTGCGCAGGAATGGAGCAGGCTGGACTTCGAGGTCTATGGCGAAGCCGGCATCCGCTGCGATCCATCTCGCCGTCCAATCCGAACGGTCAAGCAGCCCCATTTCGAAGGAAGCGGTCTCACTCCAGCAGGACGGACGGTCATCTTTGTCCCAGGCCATAACACGCCAGAAGCACCTCTCGCGGGAGCGGAGAGGCCTGCCTGCATACTCGATGAAAACCGAATCGGACGACTCGACCTTGCCGGTGTCCCATAGATCATAGCGTCCCTGGTTAAGGCATTCGATCGAACTGGCCGCAACGATCCTGTACGCCGTCTGACGCTGTCCCCTAGCGCCTGAGTGGAGCTTCCAACTTAGCCTCGGCCTCGGGCTATCGACGCCCAGGGGATTGCGTGCGTGGTTGCAGGTCAGGCCGTCGACCGCAATGTGCGGCCCGGCAGTGTTACCTGAGTGCAGTGCATCCCTGGTGCTCGCATTCGCCGTCAGATTAGTGCAGCAATTCCGCGTGTTTGCCATAAAGAACCACACTCCGTTGCGTCGCTGAACGTCTCGTACCGTTGCGTCGCAGATGGTCCCATGCCGTTGCGTTGCAGAGGGTCTCATGCCGCCATGTTGCTGAACATCACGTTAGTAGGTGGTTCACCACTCCCGCTTTAGCATCTTGACCAGCGCGCTGTATCTGGTTTCAGCAGCCTTAACTGCGAATATGGCACTGTCTATCAGGTCAGCGTCTGTGGTCTCGTCGATGCGCCTCCAGGCTAGCTTGAGATCCTCCTCAGCCTGAGCGATGTCGTGGAGAATCTGACGCTTCCGGAGGTCGCCGATGCGCTCGCCCTGGTCCCCGGAGAGCAGAGCTTCTCTGAACCGCAACATCGCCATGTCTGTCGTCTCCTCCGTGACGTTTCACTCGATAGAAGACAGTTACCCTGGCAAAGATCGCATGCCAGGGTTCCTTCATCTACAAGTATCTGCGTGACAGACTGGAGATATGCGCAAGCCGGAACGGCCAGCTGGCCGCCTCAGATGCCGGCTGTGCGAGTCTGACGGCCTGTGCGAGTGCGGCTGCCGAATCCGTTATGCCTGTGGTCTAGATCTCCTTGCGTCCTTCGAGAGCCCGGGACAAGGTGACCTCATCTGCGTACTCGAGGTCTCCGCCGACGGGAAGGCCGTGAGCGAGCCGTGTCGTCCGCACGTTGATCGTGTGCGCGATTCGTGCGATGTACATTGCCGTGGCCTCGCCCTCCACGTTTGGATCAGTTGCAACGATCACCTCGCTGACAGGCTCTTTCATCCGCGCAATCAGTTCTCTCAGCTTGATGTCATTGGGACCTATGCCATCCATCGGAGATAGGACTCCGTGAAGAACATGATACAGTCCCTTGTACTCGCCGGTCCGCTCGATGGCGATGACGTCTCTAGGGTACTCGACGACGCAGATCGTCGTGCGATCGCGGTCGGCCGATGAACAGATCTCGCACGGGTCGTCCACGGTTATGTTGAAACACACAGAGCACTGTCTAGTCTTGGTACGAGCGTCGATCATAGCCTCGGCGAGTCGGACCACTTCGTCTCTAGGCGACGAAAGCATGTGAAATGCCAATCTCTGTGCGGTTTTTGGGCCGATCCCGGGCAGCTTAGACAGCTCTTCGATGAGCCGGGACACCGGCTCGACATACTTGGGCACCTAAACCGTTCCTCTCCATGTAGAAGTCAATCCGACCGGACTACAGGATGTCTCCGAAGCCGGGAAGTCCGAGACCTCCCGTGATCTTGCTCATCTCAGTGGCTGTCATTTCCTGTGCCTTCTTGATCCCCTCGTTGACTGCCGAAAGGACAAGATCTTCGAGCATCTCTACATCCTCTGGATCAACTGCCTCACGATCGATCTTGATTTCCTTCACGACCAGTCCTCCGGAGACCACGACTCTGACAGCTCCTCCACCGCTGGTCGCCTCAACCGTCTTGTTGGCAAGCTCATCCTGGGCCTTGAGCATCTGGGCCTGCATCTTCTGAGCCTGTTTCATCAGCTTGTTGATGTTTCCCTTCAACCGCGTCACCATCCTTCTCCACTACCTCAGATTCCGCTATCCTACCCTGGAAGACCTCCAGGACTTGCTTCACAAGGGGATCGTCCTCAGGTCTAGTCGGCTCTGCGGAGGATCGAGCAGACCGTCGACTCCTGCCGGCACCGGCCCGCTGGCCAGCGCCACCTTGAGCGAGTTCATCCGAGTCAACGTTGCGGACCGCCAGGCGGACGGATTCTCCGACTACCAGAGCCGCAACTTCCTCAATGAGCTTCCTGTTCTTCGCTTCAGCGACTTTGCCCATATGGAATGACCACTGAGGTCCAAAGCCTATGGTCAGCACGCCGTTCTCGAAAGACAGCGGCCTGCCCTCCTTCAGGACGGCGTGGAGAAGTCTGGCGCGACCCTTCACTCCCTCGAGGACATCACTAAACACCCGGTCGAGCTCTTCAGGATCCACGACCGACCCAACAGCCTGGGCTCCGGCCACGTCTTGGAGGGCTCCGGTCTCTTGAGACGCCGCTGCAGCGCGGCTGTCTGCATCAGCAGACCCAGCGCCGTCGATGACTCCCGACTTCTGGGCCGCCTGCCTGGCTGCGGCCGGATGGACTGTGCGCGAAGAGGCTGCTCCGGAAGAAACCGCCGTCGAAGGGGCCACGTCCGGAGGAGCCGCTCCCAAAGCAGCCTCTCCGTCGGCGACTGCTCCCAAAGGCGCTCCTTCCGTGGAAGCAGCTGCCCCCGTTGGAACTGCCCCTGAGGGCGCCGCTCCTGAAGAAGCTGCCGCTCCCGTGGGAGTTGCCGTCTTCGCTGAGGCTGACGCTTCTGCAGAAGCGGCTGAGCCCAGAAGCCCTGCTTCTGAAGCGGCCGCGGCTCCGCCCTGCGCAGACAGCTTTCTGATGAGCTGGGCCATCTGCCGCTCTACAACCAGCAGTCTGCGAGAGAGGGACTCGGGATCTGCCGCAGCAGTAATGTCGACTCGACTGTCTATTGACTCAACCAGCTCGATGAGTCCCACCTCAAAGGTGATCGACTGCTGGACCGAGGTTCTGAGGTCACTCTCTATGTTTGCGAGCTTCTCCAGGACATACATGCAGTCGCGCAGATCAAGCTTGCTCGCCACCCGCTTTGCGCCTTCGAGATTGATGCGTGACATCATCGGGGCTTGCACGCCGCGCCCCGACTCAGGGCTCAACTTCAGCACGATCAGGTCTCTATACACAGACACTGCGTCTCGCAGGAACTGCCGGAAATCGCGGCCCTCAGCAGAGAGGTTCGAGACCAATCGCAGCAGCGTGGCGACGTTCCGCTCGTTGATCGCCTCAACGAGCTCGAGTATCCGTTCCATCGGCGTGATCCCGAGCACCAACGCGACGTCATCAACAGTGATGCGGTCGCCGCTGTAGGAGTAGCATTGCTCCAATATGCTGATCGAGTCGCGGACGCTTCCATCGCCATGCAGGGCTATGACTCGCAGCGCGTCCTCGTCTGCTTCTCCTCCCTCACGCTCGAGGATCGACTTAAGGTGGCCGGCTATCTCCGCAGGCGAAAGCTTGTGGAAGTCGAATCTCTGACATCTCGAGTGAATGGTCTCGGGTATTCGGTGAGGTTCAGTGGTGGCCAGAATAAACACTGCGTGATGAGGCGGCTCCTCCAACGTCTTGAGCAGCGCGTTGAAAGCCTCGGCCGTGAGCATGTGCACCTCATCCACTATGTACACCTTGAAGCGCGACGCAGATGGGGCGTACCAGATCTTCTCGCGGAGGTCCCGGATCTCGTTGATGCCCCTGTTCGAGGCCGCATCTATCTCGATCACATCGACCGAAGTGCCAGCAGTGATCCCCTGACAGGAGCTGCACACGCCGCAAGGATGCTGCGTGGGACCTTCTGCGCAGTTCAGCCCCTTGGCAAGGAGCTTCGCCATGGTCGTCTTGCCGGTCCCTCTCGGGCCGCAGAACAGATACGCATGGGACACTCGGTCGAGCTCAATGGCGTTCCTGATGGTTCTGACTATGTGTTCTTGACCGACGACGTCCTCAAAGGTCTGAGGTCTGTATTTTCGGTAGAACGACAGGTAGCTCACGGCGACACCTCTGGATATCAGAACAATCAAGCTCCAACCCTATCCATTGTATCACGTCTTGATGCACAGATGCACCTGTGGAGCTAGACCTCGGCTGTGGCAGGTCGTGTACAGAAATAAAGGCCGCACATCCGCTTCGACCTTCTCCCCCAGGCGATACCCCGGCAACCAGCTCCGGTCAAGCACCCCCACGGCACACGGAGGCATCTACTTACCGCTGCTACCTCCCGGTCCTGACGGGGTTCATAGACTTCCGTTGCGTGGGACCCGACCCTCAACACCGTACACCGGAGCCGGACCCCAAAAAAGAAAGGCCTCAAACGGACATTCGACCTCGCTATAGCGGGTTGCGAGTACAGGGCACCGCTACCTCCCCGTCTAGTGCGGCCAAACCTATGCGAAGCATTTGAATGCAACAGGCCGACCATTCAGGTTTGGTCGACCGGCAGGTTGCTGCGTGACGTCCATTCAGTAAGGAAATGGCGGAGAGGGTGGGATTCGAACCCACGAAGCAGGGTTACTGCTTACTCGCTCTCCAGGCGAGCGCCTTAGACCAACTCAGCCACCTCTCCGCTTAGACCCACAGGAAGCGCGAGCAGTCATCACAACAACACTACGTATTGAACTGCGCAAATCAGTATACCATTATGCCAGGGCCAAGTCAACGAAAGGAGGGCCAGGCAGGGTGCAAATGACCGGGCTAGACAGTCACAGCCTTCCAGTCTCCCTTTCTAAACCTAGTGTAGATGACGAACGATCGGATCAACTGATCCAGAGCCATTCCCATCCAAGCACCGAGCAACCCGAGATGGAAGAAGGTCACGAAAACGTACCCCACCACCACCCGAACGCCCCAGACTCCGATGAACGTCGAGTAAAGGGGCCACTTGGTGTCTCCAGCGCCCCGGAGGCCGCCTGCGAGGATGAACTGCGTGGACTGAGCGGGCTGGACCAGACCGATGACTCGCAGTACCATCGCAGCTTGTTGGATCACGACCGGATCACTGGTGTACAGACTTGCGATCCGCGCGCCCCCGAAGAACAGGACTACGGCCATCGCGCCAGACACAAGCATTCCCATTCTGCGTGTCTCGGCAGCGCTCTTTTCAGCGGCCGAGGCCCGTCCAGCGCCCAGTTCCTGTCCTACCAGAGTCGTCGCAGCTATGCTGAAAGCCATGCCGGGCATGAACGAGAGCGACAGAATATTCATGCCAATCTGATGCGATGCAAGAACCACGGTCCCCAGACCTGCGACTATCCTAACGTAAGTGAGCTGGCCTCCTCTGAGTATGAACTGCTCGATAGCGGAGGGGAAACCGATCTGAAGCATCCTCCGCAGGAGATCTAGCCGGACCCTGAATGACCGAACCGAACCCAGACGGATCAGAGAGTCCCGTGACTGCATCACAAACAGGAATGCGATGCACGCGACTATCCGAGAGAGCGTGGTGGCCATCGCCGCCCCTGCGACTCCGAATGCAGGGAGTCCGAGCTTCCCGTAGATCAGCACGTAGTTGCCGGCGCAGTTGACTAGGTTGGTCATTATGTTGACCTTCATCGGCGTCTTTGTGTTGCCAGCCCCCCGCAACGACGACGCAAGACACATAGAAACCGCAGTGAACACTATGCCGAGCGACACTATCTGCAGGTAGTCTATGCCGAGCGGCTTGGCGTCCGGCTCGGCACCCATGGCCCCGATGATCCACGGAGTAGCCGCGTAGCTGCCGACCGACAAGAGGATACCGATCAGCAGCGTAACGAAGAAGCTCTGCTCAGCAACCCGGTTTGCCTCGCCTCTCTCTTGCGCGCCTATGAAGCGGGCAACGAGAGCTGTGGTCCCTACGTTAAGGGCCTGAAAGACTGCCAGAATGAAAAACATGGGCTGATTGGAGAGACCGACTGCGGCAATTGCAGCGGGCCCCAACCGCCCTACCATGATCATGTCGGCTACTCCAACAAAGCTCACCAGCATCATTTCGACCAATGCCGGCCATGAGAGATCTGCGACCCTGCGGCGTATCGCCCAGGCGTCGACTTCGTCTGTAGTATCTATCGGCTCTGTTGTCTCTGCTGACACCTCAAGCTGTCCTCCTCGCTTATGTCAAAAAGGCAGGTCAAACATGACGCGCTCTTGTTGCCATCAGCACGCATACTGCCATCAGCGTGCACACTGCCAAGATCGCTTCTCCAGCTTCCTGAACAGATCTGCAAAGATGAGGTCCCTATGCACGTATACTGCATTCCTGATGAAATGCCTCGACGGGTCATGACTCCACGTCAGCTGGTCTGCGAGGATCGGGCTGTGCACTACGACTGTGTTCACAGCGTATGGGACCACGAGGTACCCAATCGTCGCAATATCCCATATCACCTTTGACCAAGCAAAGTGGTCACTAGCGTATTCCCTCGTGATTTGAGCCAGGTAGTCTCCGATGGCTCCCCTGCCCTCCACATACTTCTCGATCTCGGGTATCGTTGTCTGAAGGTGCGACGCTACGCAGGCACACGGAATGTGCACTAACGGGACGCCGCTGTCAAAAAGCACGCGAGAAGCCGGAAGGTCCTGCTTCAGGTTGAATTCCTCCGCCGTGTGCCAGTGGAAGGGCTGTCCCCCAAGCCAGACTACGACGATATGCCGGATGATCTCAGGTTCTAGCAGTATGGCTGAGGATACGTTTGTCGGGGCTCCTATCGCGATCACATAGAGGGGATCGCCAGCAGAGGATATCGCTCTCCGAACAAGGTCCTCTGCCGCGTCACTCTTGCAGGGACCCCCGAAGTCTTGGATGAAGGACGTAGAACCTCGGAATGCGAAGCCCTCTCTTTCTACGCCCAGCCTGTCCAGAATCTTCAGAATCTCGTCATAGCTCTTTTCCATGCCCTCTCTGGCGCCGGTTGATCTCGGGTTGTCGAAAGGAGCGGCGTAGATAGCCTCGAGATCCAGCTGGTCGCGAGAGCTGAGCGCATACACTATGGCGAACTGGTCATCTATTTCATTGTACGCGTCTGTATCCAAGACCGCCCTGATCCGTCCCGACGGAGGAGCCAAGGCTCTCAATCTCTCCTCTTCTGTTAAGACGGGAAATACCACGATGCATCCCTCCTCGGCTCACGGCCTACCTCGGCGCCAATGTAACAACTCCCAGCTTCAAGGCCTACATCGACTCCACTGGATCGATACCGAGAAGCGACATCCCGTTGCCGATCACCTGCTTGACCGATGCACAGAGCAGCAAGCGGGCGTCCCTGACCCTCTCGTCGTCTGCATTCAGCACTGGGCACTGGTTGTAGAACGTGGAAAACGCTCTGGCGACCCGTGCCGCGGCGTTGGCCACTATGTGCGGGCTGCACTCAGCGACTGCCTGTGATACTGCAGACGGGAACTGAGCCAGTTCCTTGGCCAGTTCGAACTCGATGTCCTCTGTGAGCACTGAGAAATCAGCGCCTGCCGGTAGTTCGCCCCCGGCCCGTCGGATTATGGAGTTGATCCTGGCGTGGCAATACTGCAAGTAGGGCCCCGTGTCCCCTTCGAAACTCAGGGCGCTCTCCCAGTCAAAGGTCACATTTCTCTCGTTGGCGACCTTGAGTATCGCGTACTTGACCGCACCGTACGCAACAGCCTTGGCTATCGCCTCATCTGCTTGGCCGTGTCTCTTCTCCATTTCTTCAGTAGCCTTGGCTACCGCCTCTTTCATGAAGTCCTCCAGCAACACCACTGTCCCCTGGCGCGTGGACATCTTCCCATCCGGCAGAAGCACAAAGGAGTAATGGACCGACACCGGAGCGGCGTATCCCAGGATATCCAGAGCAGCTCGCACCTGCTGAAAGTACAGCTTCTGGTCCTCGCCAAGCACGACGATGTTCGGGTTGCGGCCCGTCAAGACTTTGTCAATGGTGTACGCGATGTCCCGCAGGGGATACAGCGAGGTTCCATCGGCCCTGGTCAGTACCACGTATGGAGCCCTCGACGGGAGGTCATAACCCTCAAGGTTTAGAACGAACCTGCCATCCGTGTCCTTCTCGAGCTTACCGGTAGCCTGCAACCGCCCGAGAATCTCTCCAGTTACTCCGCGGGAGACGTAGTCAGACTCATACTTGAACACGTCATACCTGATTCCGAGCTCGCCCAGAATCCGCGTCTGCCCGTCGATGCACACATCTACGATCTGTCTGAAGCTCTTGATGGCGTCTTCGTCACCCGACTCCAGCCTGCTCAGGAGCGCAAACACCTTCTTCTCGAGCTCCGGGTCTTCCTCGACTCTGCGATTGATGTCCACGTAAACTCCGAGGAGTTCGTCAAACGTCACGCTCTCGCGCCCCTCCGCGCCGAGCACGAGCATAGCTATTTGCTTGCCCACGTCATTGACGAAATAGTGGACCTCAACATCATACCCCTCAAACCGCAGCATCCGCACTATGGAGTCTCCGATGAGTGCATTCCTGGCTCTCCCAACGTGAGGAGAAGCGTTTGGGTTGATGCTTGTATGCTCGACAAGAGCTCTCTTCCCCCGGCCGCTTCCTGAAGATCCATATGACTGGCCCTCTGCGAGAACGGCATTCACCGTGTCGCGGATCACAGTAGTGCGGTTCAGGTAGAAGTTCAGGTAGCCGCCTACTACTTCAACCCTATCAATGAAATCATGCTGTCCAACCTTGCTCTTGAGGTCAGCGGCGATGGCTGCCGGGCTCTTTCTCAGCAGAGGTGCAAAAGGGAAACAGGGCAAAGCCAGGTCTCCGAGCTTCGGGTCGGGAGGCACCTCCAAGGTGATCTCCGCCGACGGCACGTGCTGTTTGATATCTTCTATGATCATCCGCTTGTAAGATTCCACCGGGACTCCCCTCTCAGATGATAAGCGCCTTGGATATCGCACTATCCGTATAGTACCGCTGAGGACTGCTGGCTATGATTTCACCTGCATCGCCAGCAGTCCTTTGAGTCATTCTGCATTGAGTCGCAATTCCCTTCGCACCGAGCCCGAGATGGAGGCTCTCACCGATAGAAGCAGAGGCCGACCTATTGGCGAATCAGCCCCTGAGGCTCTCGGACGCTACGACGCTATACACCGGCCCTCTCGGCATCAGCTTGCTTTCCACCAGCTGAATCTGCTCAACGGGCACGTCAGGCCATTTGGGCTCGACACGTTTCCATTGCGCCACCAAATCGCTCTGCACCACGTCCTTCACCCTTGCTATAGTGACATGAGGTGATGGACGATCATTCCCCAGATCACGGGATAGCCTCGATACTCGGGCAGCTGACTCATGACTCAATCCGACCCATAGCACTCGCGGGGACCCTCGCTCGGGAAATGCTCCCGTGGATGCGAATTCAAGAGTGAACGGCTCATGGCCGGAGGCGACCTGCGCTAGCCTGGAAACAGCCTCATCGCAGGCCTTCTTGTCGACTTCGCCCAGGAAGTTGAGGGTGATGTGAATCAGGTCTGGATCTACCCAGCGCAGCTGCCTCATGCCCTCAAAGCCACGTCTGAGGGGCAAGGTGTCCAGCAGCCCCCAAAGCCCGATTGCATAGAACAGCCTCATCCGTCAGTACCCCATTTCCTCAAGTATTCTGGAAAGGACTCGCAGACGCTCTCCAATCAGCTCATCGTCGTCGCTCAGAGCTTGCCTGAACAGCTTCATGTCTTCATCGATCATCTCATTGTCTGTGCAGATGGTTCCAGAGTCATGCTGGGATTCTGCAGCAACGGCTCCGTGCGGAAGAGCGTCCGTCTTGGATCGAGCTCTATCACAGACGCACCCGGTCTGACGGGCACAGCGATCTCCGGCCGCCCTGCCTTGACACTCGGGGTCACAACCTCCGTATCATCGGGGTATTTGATGGCTATCTCGAGAGGCATAGGCAGGGTTTGGTTGCTTTCGAGTGTGAGCAGGCGCATACCATCGGCACCGGTATCTTTCAGATCAATGATTCGCAGCACTACAGGCTCAACTCTCCGAATCCAGTGATCAAAGAAGCCGGAGTAGTCTTTGCCGAATACGTCATTGGCTACACAGATGGCCAACTCCGCATCTATCTGATCGCGCGCTGCGTCATGCACTGCGTCACGCATCGATCGCATGAAGCGAAAGACAGCCTCTTCGCCCTCGAGTCTCGTGAGACTGTCGAGCATCATGAATCCTTTGTTGTATGGGATAGTGGAGTAGTCCCAGTACGAGTACTCGCTCATCGGCTTCAGTCTCGTTGTGTTTCTCACCCGCTCCATGGCGTAATCGAGCCTGCGCTCATACTCCGACACGCCATATACCTCTCCAGAACTCCAAACAGATGCATACTCGGTAAAGCCTTCGACATACCACTGCGCACCAACCAGGTCCTCGAGCCGATACATGGCGGGATGCCACCAAAGGTGTCCGATCTCATGAGCCAACAGCTTGTAGAACGCTCTGATGTTTGTGTTTCTGGCGTAGTTCTGCAGGTCCTCGCTGCTCAGCAAGATCAACCCGTCGCTGAAGTAGCCCGGGAAGTCTCCTTCAGCGAAGGCGATGTTCAGCGTCAGCGGCTCCACCCGGCCAACCACGCTTTCATAGCGGTCGACTATCTCGCCGGCCAGACGTGCGATGGCAGGCGCATGGTCTTGATAGGGCTGCATGCAGTACACGCGAATCAGTTTGCTCCCGGCGAGGATAGCGGGTTTGCCGTATCTCTGGAAAGCGATACACGAGAGTTCGGGGGATTCCCACACAGTGTGCGAGCGCCCGTGCTGGATCGCAGACTCTACAAGGTCTCCCGCTGCGACACCTGTGAACCCGGTCGGCGATGAACCATTCCCGCGTGATCGGCTAGCTCTTCTCCACCAGGAACAAGTACTCGCTGACGTAGATGGACCGGTCTCGCAGATTCCTGCTGCCGCGGAACGTGTTGTACCGCGTCTCCAGGGACTCCACCTTGCCTATGGCTGTCATCATACTCATGATCTCTTCTCTCGATATGAAACCCTCTGAGTTGTACGAAACCAGAATGAACTTGGCCCTGAGCCTCTCAAGGAGGGATTGCAAGGCAGCAGCAGCTCTAGGCTTCTTGTTGAAGTCGGATCTGGTCCAGTCATTCGGGATGCCCGAAACCCGGCTGATGTTTGCCGGCCGGGCGTAGTCCACAAGGAGGTTGAGCATGAAGTAGTTCGATCCGTACGGATGCTGGTTGTACGGAGGATCTAAGTATGCAACATCAACCTCGGGGATCTCCTCAACCAACTCGTTGATGTCCCTGCGATGAACCTCATAGTCGCACTCAAATCGGCTGAGAATAGGCAGCTGCAGCTCTATGTCGCCCATAATCCTGTTCAGGGCGTCCTCGCCTGTACCTCCAAACTGACCAATGCCGGTCGCCCGGTTCTTGTAGAACCCTTTGAAAACCCCTGATGTGTTGGCATGCACCGAGGCCTCCGCGATCAGAGGAGCCAGTAGGAAATTGCGATACTCCTGTGACACCTCGTCGATCAGTTGCCGGGCAGTGTCAAGATACTCGGCGTTCCTGCGTGTGTAGAACACCCGCTCCCCGGGCCTGATGTTCGCATCATCCTTCGGAGCGTACAGTTCTGCGATGAAGCCCCTCCTCAAAGGAGCACTTGTCAAGATGCCATTGATCCAGCCAAAGGCTTCAGACAAGCCGGCCCATTCGACCTCAGATCTGTTCGACAGATAGCATCTGCTGATGACCTCCGCGTAGCGTTCGATGTCATTCGCAATGATGAAAGAGGAGTGCTGCTTGAGGTATCTGGACACTACGCCCGATCCCGAGAACGCGTCGAATGCCACGAGCTTGCGCCGTCCAAGGCGGCGTTTCACCTTTTCCAAGCCGTACCCGATAAAGGACAGGAGCCCGCGCTTGTTGCCTATGTAGGTGATCAGTTGTTCTGTCAGGTATCTTTCGTCCTCTTCTTGAGGCTCGATCTCAGCACGATCTCGCAGCTCGAGTTGGGACAAGTGCATCCTTCCTTAATGGGTTATCGCTGTCAAGACGGACAGACAATTCGTCGCGAAGGCAGTGCCTTCTGGTGCTGCCCGCTTTCCGCCTCTTTCTGCAGCTGCATGATATTTTCCTTCATCAGCCGCGGTCGCGCGGCTATCAGCCCAAACGCGGCAAGGGCTTCGCCATGTGTGACAAAGCCCCTGCGCAACCTTGCAGAGTGACCGGGATTCCAACCCAAGAGGTGCGAACCTTTCAACACACTTGAGCCTTGGGCCTCGAGAGCGGTCGTTAGCCTGCATCGTGGATGTCAATACTATCGGGGGCGCCCCATCCTAAAGGTTGTCGCCTCCGGCGGACCGGTGCGTCAGTTAGGCTCTCCCCACCCCTCCACTCTCTCAGTGACCCCGACTACCTTCCGATACTGAAGCCTACCTAGGTACCATATGAGTTCATCGATATCAAGGCAGTCTTGGAACACCCTGAAGATACTGGTACTCCCTAGAAAAACGAGGCTCTGATGTCGCGAAGGCGGTCCAGATCGCTTACGTCGGCTGCATGAGCCATTCGGCTCAAGCCAGGCCATTGATAGTTGCTCTGGGTGATACTGCAACAGCGTTCCCATTCATCGAGCATACTGAGGTACTCATCTCTAGTAAGCGGAGCGCTCTCGGTTTCTTGAACAAATGGCGAGCTGAATAAGTCCCGAAGCACATCTCGTTGTTCATCATCGGGCAGCTCGAGGAAAGGTCCTCCGACAATGGGGTCAAATGTCGAACTCACCAGTGCCAGCGCTTGTCTGCACTGCTCGGCGAGTTCGCTTCCGGAGTCCTCGCTGGCTGCATGTGACTCAATGATATCCAGCGACTCTACGCTTAAGAGTTGCACCAGGGCTACTAGTGCTCTTGACCACACCGAGTCATCAGGAGAGTCAAGAAGAGCGGCCAGATGCGGGACTGCACGAAGATCCCCATACTCACCCAAGGCATACGCATATACAGCTTTGACCGGCACACTTCTCGGTCCATAGCTTCCAGAGACTTGAAGAGTGGTGTCATGTCCAAGGCCACCGACCAGCGAGTCATAGCGCAGTATGGGTATCTCGTTCCAGATTTCAGCGATCAGGGGAGCCTCCTCTATACCACCGATGCTCCACAACACATTAGTAGCAAGCATAATTGCCCAGTTGTTGCGCTGATCCGATTGTCGAGCAGAGTGCAGTTCACTCTTTGATGCTTCCTGTCCGGACTCGCCGTAGGAGGCAATGCATCTCGTGAGGGCGGCCAGTGAGGCAGTAGTAGTCCTTGGCAAGACGCTTCGCCTCCGAGAGTAAGGTCATCAGCCGGGCAGAGTCGTCGTTCGGCATGTGTCATCTCTCCATTCCTCTATGGCAGCAGTGAGACTCCTCTTGAGAGTGAGCGCACAGCAAGCGCAAGTCTACCATCGACGATTCCGCGCCGAAATATGGAAATCCTGCACCAGAACGCAGAGCAGGGGCTCTGTCACTTCCGACACAGCCCCTGCTGAATCTGGCGGAGAGACTGCAACTCGAGCCCATCGGCGGGAATCGCCTGCTCAGTCTCGAGTCTTGCTCCCGGCCTCCCCGGAGATGCTTGCAACCACAAGCTAGACCAGGCTAGTCCTCCTACTGCACACCCGCCGCAGTTACATACCCAAAAGACTGATGGCCGCCGGACTGAGCAATTGCCGCAGCTGCGAGAGAGGTATCGCAAACTCCCTTATGCCACTGGCATACGGCGCAATCTCATACAGGCCGAAGTATACTATGAGGCTTGGGCCATCGTCGCTAGAAGCCTGCGCAATGCAGAACTTCTGATCAGCAGCGAGGTCTGCAAGGGGCACGACTTCGGCGAAGTAGGTCTCGGGCTCCAGCGCGATCTGGCGGTTGATCTCCTCAAGGATCGGAGCAGCATAGTCCTGGCCATCGTCAAACAAGTCCTTCAGTTCTATGTCCTCTCCCGTCCTAAGGTCGATATTGTACGCCACCATGTCAGTGTACCCGTGAGCTCCACCGAGATAGGAGTAGTACTGGCATGTGAGGCTGACGAAGCTCGCTGACACAAACCTCACGTCCCATCTGGTGTAGGCAGCAAAGGGCCATGGCGACCACGTGCTATCCGGCTCGGACTCGTCTAGGGACCTCTTAGTCTCAACAGCCATCTCCTCTATCTCTGTAGCGAAGCTTCGCACCTCTGCGTCAAGCCTGGCGTTTATGGACTGCTGCAGATCTGTGTTTTGCATTCCCGCGATGCTAGGGATCTCCAGGTCCGTATCCATCAGGTCGGTCAGCTCTTTGACGACTGTCATAGAGATCGAAGGACCACCAGCCAGAGCTTGCGCCGGCGAGACGGCGCACAGCAATACTGCTAACGCCGCTAGCCAAGGCAATACCGTGGTCAGCGATCCTCTATTTCGTCTGGGTATGGCCAAGTGTGCTCTCATGTCAGTATCAGCCTCCTTCAGCTTAATGCTAACGTGTTTGACGAGCAAGGCACGTATCCTACTAGCCGACTTCCTGTTTCCTGGACGAATCCTGGTTGTGCACAACGGACGCCGCCACACAAAGGGCGCCACCCACCTCCATCGGCGAACTGTCCTCGGTGCCAGCTATTGCGGCTACGGAATGGCGATTGACGCTCCCGACACGGCCCCGGGACGCGCCGCAGGGGCCCTGTCCCTTCAGACAAGACCCCTGCTAAGCTTGGCGGAGAGACTGGGATTCGAACCCAGGAGGCGGGAACCGCCTACTCGATTTCGAGTCGAGCGCTTTCGACCAACTCAGCCATCTCTCCACGAATACCCTATATGCTCCGCCGGCGTCGGAACCGTGCCTCCGCCCGGCGCACTTGCGACGCAGTGTGAGCGGACCGCTGGCCACCTATCGGCCTGCCATCCGGCCCCGGCTACCTCTTGTTTCTGAAGAACTCCGTGAGCAACTCTCCACACCGCTCGGCCAGGACTCCACCTGTGACCTCTACCCGGTGATTGAGCCTCTCGTCCCGCAATAGGTCATACAGTGTATCCACTGCGCCTGACTTGGGATCCCGGGCTCCGTACACCAGCCGCTTCACCCTGGCGTGGATGAGAGCGCCGCAACACATGATGCACGGCTCCAGTGTAACATACATCGTCGTATCTAGCAACCGCCAGCTCAAGCTCTTCTCCGCTGCCGCCCGGATCGCCACGATCTCTGCGTGAGCCGTCGGATCGCCTGTCCTTTCCCTCATGTTGCGCCCGACAGCAATTATCTGCCCATCGTGGACTATCACCGCACCGACAGGCACCTCGCCCATGGACGCGGCTTCCTCGGCCTGTCTGAGCGCTTCAGCCATGAACTCCTCATCGCTCGCAGTCACTAACGCCATGACCCATCCTCCAGGGAACCCGACACTCAATATACCACAGCTCAGATACCGAAACAACTGCCCCCTATGAACTCTCGCAGTATCGAAGTCGAAGGGATCGGTGATAGGTCCTCCATAGGATGAACGAGCTGGAGGAACGAAAGGAGGCGCTCCGCCTGGGCATACCCTCGGTCGCTGCGGGAAATCGACTTCAGCAGGGGCTCAATCAGGGGTCTCAGGGCCGCCAGTTCGTACACCAGGGACGAGTCGAACATGGCGTCCGCCTGCTCCTGGAACGGGAAGATGTCCCTCTTCTCAGCGCGCCTCACTGCGTCCCAGAGCTCCAGCGTGCGGCTTGCCGAATGCCCTCGCTTGTGGCTGTCCCTCACGATCCTTCGAATTAGCCTGGTATCTGTCGTCTGTATCCTCGTGTTCGTGTCCACATTGAGCTGCGTCAGAGCACTGACGTATACACGGTATTTGTTCTCCTTCGGGATCGCAGAGGTCAGCTCGTCGTTCAGGCCGTGGATGCCCTCGACAATCAACATGCTGTTCTCGCCCAGCCTCAGTTTGCGTCCCCTGTATTCGCGTTCTCCCGTCTGGAAGTTGAAGGTCGGCAAAGACACCTCGTCCCCAGTGACGAGCCTCGCCAAGTGCTCGTTGAACAGCTCCAGATCGATTGCTCGAATCGACTCGAAGTCCGGCTTGCCACACTCGTCCAGCGGTGTCCTGTCGCGCTCGAAGAAGTAGTCGTCCATTGATATCGCGTGAGGCACTATGCCGTTAAGCCTCAAGTACAAGGACAGGCGCTGGGCGAACGTCGTCTTGCCCGACGAAGTGGGTCCCGCGATGAGCACAAGCCCGATCCTGTCGCGATTGCCCGAAATCTCGTCGACAATGCGCACAAGGTCGCGCTCCTGTCTCGCCTCGCTGAGGGCAACGATTTCCCAGGCACGACCTTCATCTACTGCCTCATTCAGAGTGAGCAGATCGGTCACGCCTATTGTGCGCCCGAACACGGCTGACTTGTAGAAGACGCGGGAAAGCTTGCGTTGCTCCTCCCACCTGGGCAGACTGTGAGGACTGTACCTTTTTGGGTACAGCATGATCAAGCCGGGGAGGTAGGACCTCAGCGCAAAGATGCGGAGGTATCCAGCCGAGGGCACGAGGTCTCCGTAGTAGCAGTCGACCATATCGCCGTAGCGGAACATCCGAACTCTCGCGCTGCTGTCCAGACTCGAGGCAATGAGTTCGGCTTTGCCCTCGCGGCCTTTCTCCCGCAGAATAGCCGCGGCCTCACGTGCGCTGACCTCCAGCGGCTCGAACGGCTCATCTCTGTCGATGAGCTCCTTCATCGCCGACTCGATGGAGCGCACTTCTTTCTCGGTGACGCTCAGGCTGCCTCCCTTGTCGTCAACCAGCTCGCAGTACATGCCGTGGCTCAGCGCGTGCTCGACTCTTACGTCGACCGAGGGCTTCAGCAGGCGAGTAGCCCTTACCAGCACAGCGGTTAAGCTGCGCCAGTACAGCCTCTCGCCGTCCTCACACGACAGGTAGACCGGCTCCACGCTGGCGTCCGAAGCGAGCTCCAGATGCAGACTTCGTATGGCATTGTCCACTTTGGCAGCAAGAGGTTTCAATCCTGAGTCTGCAGGGAAACTCGCCAGCACCTCAGACAGCGTAGCGCCAGCCCTGAACCGCGCCTTGACACTGTCACCGTAGGTGACCTCAATTGTGTTCTCTCGGTCTGCCTCCATGTCACATTGCCTCCTACGAAGCACCCACGTTCAGCTCTCTAGCATACTGCATGGTGTAAAGGTGGTAGTACTGGCCTCTAGCTTTGATGAGTTGGTCGTGTGTGCCCTGCTCGACAATGGTGCCATTCTCAACCACTACGATCCGGTCTGCCTCCCTGATCGTTGAGAGCCTGTGTGCAATGACAAACGACGTCCTACCTTTCAGGAGTTCCCGCAGGGCTGCCTGTATCAGCCTCTCCGTATACGTGTCTATGCTGGCAGTAGCCTCGTCCAATATCAAGATGGCCGGGTCTGCCAGCAGCGCTCTAGCAAAGGACACCAACTGCCTTTGCCCGGAAGACAACTTCGAACCGCGCTCCTCGACCTCTGTGTCGTACCCCAGCGGGAACCGCCGTATGAAGTCATCGATGCCAAGCCTTTTGCAGACAGATTCGATCTCGCTGTCGCTGGCGTCCGGTTTCCCGTAACGAAGGTTCTCCTTGATGCTCCCGGCAAATAGGAACGGTTCCTGGAGAACGATCGCCACTTGCTTTCTCAACGAAGATAGAGTGACATCCCGCACGTCATGGCCGTCGATCAAGATGCGGCCCTCATTGACATCGTACATCCGCGACAGCAGGTTGATGATCGAAGTCTTGCCTGCACCCGTATGACCCACGAGAGCGATCGTCTCGCCGGCCTTCACATCGAGGTCAAACCCCCTGATGACGTAGTTGTCGCCTTCATACGCGAAGTAGACATTGTCGAACACCACGTCGCCCTTGATCCGGGGCAGCTCCACAGCGTCCGGACGCTCCTTGATCGACACTTCCGTGTCGAGCAGTCGGAATATGCGCTCGCCCCCCGCCATTGCCCTTTGGAGCACCCGGTAGACCTGGCTCAGGTTGCGGATCGGTCCGAAGAACTGACCCACGTATGCGATGAAGGCGATCAAGGTCCCGAACGACAGGCTGCCGTTGGCGACCTGGAGTCCCCCGTACCACAGCACCGCGACGGTTCCTATCACCGAAGTCAGGTCGACGCAGGGCCAGAAGAACGAGAAGAGGTATATGACTCTCATCGCAGCGTCGTACACCGCCCGGCTAACCTTGTCGAACCGCCTCAGGTTCTCGTCCTCTCTGCAGAACGCCTGAACGACTCTGACACCGGATATGTTCTCCTGCAGGTAAGCGTTCATCTCAGAGACCTTGGTGCGCTCGTCCCGCTCTGATCGAGTTATCTTGCTGCGGAATCCGGTCACCAGGTATCCCAGTACCGGCAGGACTGCGAAGCAAAGCAGAGCCAATCGAAGGTCGAGCCTCATCATGATCACCATGATTCCGATCAGCATGAGGCTCTCGCTCACAACGTTGACGATTCCGCTCGTGAGCAGCTCATTTAGCCGGTCAACATCACTGGTAAACCGTGTTATAGTCTTCCCCACCGGCACCTTGTCGTAGTAGTCGAAAGACAGGCGCATCAGGTGCTCGAACAGATCTCGCCTGATCGAGTGAACAACCCTCTGCCCAATCCACGACATCGTGTAGATGCGCCAGTACGAGATGAACCAGTTGGTGCCCAGCACCAACAGCCATGCCAGCATGATGAGGTCAAGCCCGCGCATGTTGCCCACCATGATGTAGTCGTCGACAGCCATGCGGGTGATCAGCGGGCCGACCAGCGAGATTGCTGAAGCCGATAGCACGAGCACGATTGCCAGGACCAGCTGCTTGGTACAGGGACGAAGGTAACCCAGCAGCCTTCGGGCAATCGCGGGATCAAAGCCTCTTGTCTGCGGTTCCTCGTCATGGAAAGACATTAGACCACCATCCCTTCGCCCGATGCTTCGATCGATGATAGATCGCTTCCGGTTTGAGCCGCATGCAATCTGCTGTAGAAGCCGTCTCTGGCCATGAGCTCCTCGTGAGTGCCTAGCTCGACAATTCTGCCGTCTTTCAGCACCACTATTCTATCGGCGTACCTCACGCTCGACACCTTCTGCGATATGATAATCGTCGTCCTGCCCTTGGCGATCTCGCGGAGCGACTCCTGGATAGCAGACTCTGTCTCCGCGTCCACGCTTGCAGTGGAATCGTCCAAAATCAGTATCTTGGGATCGGTCGCTATCGCTCTCGCAATGGCTACCCTCTGCCGCTGCCCGCCCGAAAGCCCTATTCCGCGCTCCCCAACAACCGTTTCGTACCCCTGAGGCAGCGTCTCCACGAAGTCGTGTATCTGTGCGGCTTTCGCTGCTTCGATCACTCTTTCCAAATCCATATTTGGATCATGGTAAGCTATGTTCTCTCGAATGGATGCCGAGAACAGGAACGTGTCCTGGGGCACGATGCCTACGTGGCTGCGGAGCGACTTCAGCTCGGCATTTCGCACGTCTACGCCATCCACCAGTATGGTTCCTGAGTCGGCATCGTAGAACCTCGGTATCAGCGCTCCAACCGTGCTCTTGCCTGATCCAGTCATGCCGAGAACCCCGATGGTCTCTCCCGGCTCTATCTCCAGGGTGAAGTGATCCAGGACCTTTTCGCCTGAGTCGTAGCTGAAGGTGACATCGTCGAAATGGACTCGTCCTGTGATTCTCTGAAGCGGCGTGGATCCCCGACTATCGGAGATGCGTCTCCTCTCATCCAGTACCTCAAAGACGCGCTGGCTGCCAGCGATCCCTCTCTGGAACATGCCGATCACCCAACCCATGCTCCTGACGGGCCAGATGAGCATCCATAGATAGCTCAGAAAGGCGGTGATGTCGCCGGCCGTCAGCGCTCCGCTCATATAAAGACGTCCGCCGTACCAGATAACGCCGACCCCACCCAGAGAAGCGAGGAAGTCCATCGCCGGGTGGTAGAAGGCGTTTATCTTGGCGGCCTGAAGGTTCTTCGCAAGAATCCCGTCGTTCTCTTTCCCAAACTGTGCGCGCTCATGGTCTTCCTGAGCAAACGCCTTTACGACACGAATGCCCGATACGCTCTCCTGCACCTTTGCAGTCATGCTTGCGATCTGGTCCTGAATGGCCCTGAAGACAGGTCCCGACCGCGCAGAATATCTAACTGCAGCCACGAGCAGCAATGGCATTGACATGAGGCACGCCAGGGCATATGACGGGTTGCAGTACACCATCCACCCAACCACGAGCAATATCATGAGCAGGCAATATACCAGTTGGACTATGCCGAAGCCGGCTAGCTCCCTCATGGCCTGGACATCGCTCGTCACTCTCGACATCAGGTCACCAGTGCGCGCCTTGTTATGAAAGGAGAAATCCAGGCGCTGCACATGGTCATACAGATCTCGCCGGATTTTGAGCGACACTGTCTCTGCAGTCTTCTCAAACAGGTAGATCTCTACGAAGACCACAACCGATCTGATAAGCCCCCAGACGAGATACAGCAAGGATTGGCTGAACAAGTACGACCTGACAAACGAGAGGTCGCTCGTGCTCTCGACAACCGTGTCAACTATCGCCCTCGACAACTGGGGCAGGTAGACGTTGAGTACGACCTCGACGCCGATCAGGAAAAGCGTCACAACGTACAAGTGCCATTGGTGTTTCGCATAGGCTTTGAAGAGCCGGGCCAGGACTCTCATGTCAGGGCACCTCCGGAGTCTTCGCGACGTATCCGCCGCACTACCTAGGCTATCATAGGCAGCGCCGTACGATCAAGGCTGCGAACTCATGGGAAACGTTCTTTCTCCCGAGAAGACAAATGTCTGAGGCTTCCACACAGCATTGGACGTACCCAGAAGGAATATACATTTTCCAAGGCACGGAAAGAACTCGTAGGGGTGGATCGGGTGCGATTGGTAATCGTGATCGTCTCCAGACGTCTGGTCCGAGCCATGGTCGCACTGATGATACTAACCGCACTGCTCCCGGGTGCATTCACTGGGCTGGCTACAGTTGTAAACGGGCGGCTGCTTCGCCCGCGAGTCGACGTCGTGATCGATCCCGGCCACGGGGGGGTCGATCCCGGCGCAAACGATCACGACACGCTCGAAAAGGACATCACACTCGCGATCTCACTGAAGATGCGCGACATGCTGGTGCGGTACGGTATGTCGGTCGGTCTGACGCGCGACTCCGATACCGACTGCAGCGGCTGGGCCCAGCTTCGAACCGGCAGACACCAAGCTGACCTGAATGCGAGAGCGCGCACCATGAACCTCGGTCGAGTCGCGATCAGCGTCCATGTGAACACGAGTACCGACCCAAACCAGCGAGGCGCGATGGTGCTCTACGCCTCTGGGTCGGATCAAGGCCTCCGGTTGGCCGGAGCCGTCCTGTCACAGCTGTCACAGGTCACCGAGCTGAACCACAAGAGTCCGGTGCCCAGGACCAATCTTCTGGTGCTGACGGCGACCGACGTACCTGCGGTGCTGGTCGAAATCGGGTTCCTCTCGAACCCGACAGACAAGAACAACATGAAGGACCCTGCGTTTCAGGAGCGCCTGGCGTCCGCCATTGCAAGAGCGGTGATCGATTATCTATCCGCTCCGGCTGAGCGAGAGACCGGACCGGTGCAGGCGTCGGGCCTTCGCGATCGGCCACCAGCCCTCTCCGTCTGAGGAAAGCCCTGACCGCCCAGGCGTCGGGCCTCCGGCGGTCGGCTATCCGCCACCGCAGTTGACGAGAAGCCCCGACCGCCCAGGCACTGACTCCGACGATCAACTACTTCCCGCCTCCGACTACAGCGGCAAAAGTGACGCCGAACTGACGCGCCTTCTCCAAGTCCTCCTTGGACGGCACCAGCATTGCTCTGGGTCCTCCCTGGATCACCTTGAAGTTCAGCATCTCCAGGCGCTTCTCTATGTTGCCGACAGCCTCACCGCTCCAACCGTACGACCCGTACGCCGCGGCCGGCATCCCTCTGAAGGAGACTGCAGGGACTATACCGAGGAGACCCCAGACCACGCTGACTGCATCTCTGTTGAACGTAGGTGATCCGACCAGAAACCCGTCTGCAGCCTCGAGCGCAGAAACCACAGCCGCCGGGTCCGCCGACTGGAGGTCAAAGCGCTCGATGTCGAACTCGCCTGCACTCCTCAGGCCATCGAGAAGTGCGTCTCCCAAGAGCCGCGTGTTCCCATAGGCCGAGCACTCGGCTACGACTACCTTCTTTCGGCTGCGCGTTCCCCTCTCTGCCGCTACCTTGGACCAGTCATAATAGCGCCGCACAAACTCGTCGATGTCGTGATCAAGTACCGGCCCATGACTGGGCGCCACCATGTCTATCTCCAGCGACTTGATCTTGTCGAGCGCCTGCAGAACATATGGTTTGAACGGTGACATTATTGCATCGTAGTAGTACCTGAACGAAGCATCGTGGTCAGCAGACCGCGACAGCCTTAGATTCCCGTTCCAGAAGTGCGCTCCGAGGAAGTCACACGTGAAGAGGATCTTGTCTGACGGGCTGTACGTGAAGATCGTGTCGGGCCAGTGCAGGAAAGGTGCAGAGATGAACTTCAGGCGGCGGCTGCCGAGGTCGATCTCGTCTCCGTCCTTGACTGCCATCGATCTGAACTTGCAGTTGCAAATCTGTTCCGCCAGAGTGATCGCACTCCTGCTGCCGACGACTGTGGCGTTCGGAGCGCATGCCAGCATCTCCGGCAGGCACCCGCTGTGATCGGGCTCTGTGTGTTGCAGCACTATGTAGTCGATCTTTGATGGGTCGGCCAGCGACCGGAGGCTTTGCTCGTACTGCTGCCAGCGGCCGGTCTTCACTATGTCTATCACTGCTACCTTGGCGTCTTTGATCAAGTACGAGTTGTAGCTTGTGCCAAATGGTGTCCGCATGACTACATCGAACACCCTCAAATCAGGATTGGGAGTACCCAACCAGTATACGTCGTTGCGAATCGGAGTAGGCTGCTGCACTGCACTTCCCTCCAGTCGTAGACTGCGGACACGCCTCTAACCGTAGCCCTGCGGATCCTTCGGTCGTGAATCCTGCTCATCTCCCAGTCGAGGGCTCCACACATCCGTCAGTCGTCAGCTCAGCACATCCCATAATGTTGGCCGAGCTATGACAATACTAATGTACAGCACGTTCCGCACTGCAGTCAAACAAATGATCGCTTTCGCCAAGATCTGAAGGAATTAGCAGGCGGCAAGTAGAATAAGATGTCACTGACCCCGGATGGCTACACAGAGGGGAGTAGCAGGCAACAAACGTTGCGCCAGCACCCGTCATCACAGCTCGCACTGCCGAGCTCGGGTCTGGCACCGGACAACGGACTGCAAGACCTTTGTCGGTCGCTCGTTCGTCGACAAAGGTCTTTTCATTGCCTCGAACTAGGGCCTTGACCAAAGGCGATCGCGGCGACGCTCAGCATGCCCGGATCGCGGAAAGGATAGGAGGGGTTGTTCAGTGAGCGGTGCACTAGTCTATCTGGCGTTTGTGCTTGGTCTCGTCATGGTGATCAGAGGGGCGGACTGGTTCGTAGAAGCGGCGGTGTGGATCGCTAGGCGAACGGGGATATCCGAAGTGATCGTAGGTGCGACCATCGTGAGTGTCGGCACAACCCTGCCTGAGCTGTCCGTGTCGACGTACTCCTCGTGGGTCGGTTCACCTGACGTCGCCCTCGGGAATGCGATCGGCTCTTGCATATGCAACATCGCCCTGATCTTTGCTATCAGCATCGCAGTCAGGGCGATTCCGATACGGAGCGACTCGTTCTACACAAGGGGCATCATCATGCTGGCCGCCGCGGTCGCTGTCACAGTTCTGTCAATGGATGGTACCTTGAACAGGCTCGACGGTGTCATCCTCTTGGGCGTTCTGGTCGCAAACATCATCTATGTGGTCAGGACGGAGCTGTCGCCTTCTCAGAGAGAGGCAGAACGCCACGTCTCTTCGGCTGAACCAGAGGCTTCATCGGCCCGTCGGCTGTTCCCCTTGAGCACGATGGGTCAGGTGGCGCAGTTTGTAATGGGTGCCGCAACAGTGGCGGTAGGAAGCCGGTTCCTCGTGACGTCCGCAACAACGATTGCAGAGATGCTGGGCATCTCAGAAAAGGTGATTGGGCTCACGATCGTCTCAGTGGGCACATCTTTGCCTGAGCTCGCCACTGCTATCACTTCGCTGATCAAAGGTCATCAGTCTCTCTCAGCCGGCAACATCCTTGGCGCGAACTTCATTGACCTCACAGCAGTGCTCGGGTTCGCGTCAGTAGTGAATCCGATCACGGTGGGAAGCGGGTTCATCATGCTCGACTACCCAGCGATGCTAGCTTTCATGGGTGCGCTCATGTTGTTCGCTCTGACAAGGCGCACGCTGGCGAGATGGGAAGGATTCATCCTATTGGCGATGTATGCAGCGTATCTCGGGGCGCTGTTCATATACGGGTGACCGCCGAGAAATGACAGTTGCGGTTGGCGGCGGCACATCCGGACTCATGATGGAGCTGCATCTCTCGCGATCCTTGTCAGTGCCTCGGCGAGCGAACCCACAAGCTCGAGCGGCACAGAGATCCCTCGCTTGCTTGGCTGCCACTTACCGTCCTTGTCTTGCCAGAACAGCCTGATGTCAACCAGTCTCATGTCGCGTCGCTTGACCTCGCGGATTCGAATGCGCTCGCTGCCCTTCTGCAGGTCGCCGAGAATCCTCTCGCTATCCCAGAATCCGGGCATGTCTTGCACCTCCACAGGAAAATCAGAACTCCCTAACCATATTCTAGGCTGACATGACCGGCCAGACAATCGCCCGTTGAGGATGATTATTGGGTGATTAAAGAAGAAGCCGGGGACCTGCCTCACCCCGGCTCCAATTCATCCCTATCCAGCTCAATAACACACGCTTCCCGAGCGAACCCGGGTTATCTGCCATTGAACCTCCGATTCTGGAAGCACTCGCGGCAGTACACCGGTCTGTCGCCGGTAGGCTGGAACGGCACTTCACACTCCGCTCCGCACTCTGCGCACACAGCCTTGTGCATCTGCCTTATGCCTCCGCCTGCCCCCCGCTGCGCCTTGCGAGTCGAGCGGCACGCTTTGCACCTAGTGGGCTCGTTCTCAAACCCCTTCTCAGCGTAGAACTCCTGCTCGCCTACAGTAAAGATGAATTCCTCTCCGCAGTCCTTGCAAACCAGGGTCTTGTCTTGAAACATGAGACAACCTCCTAATGGAACTCAGCCCTATCCGGACTTACTCTAGTCTTATTCCATCGGGCTTCGTTTGGAGGCAGCATGCCAAGTCTGCCGAAGCAAGAACCTGTTGTCCCAAGCGACCCTAGGATTAGGACTATGCTAGTATTGTACCACATCCAACCAGAAATGCAACGACGAGTAGATTCACACCATATCTGGGCAGGGCTATGAAGAGCAGGTTTCTCGTCGAGAATAGGAACCAAGAGGCGTGAGGATGTGGATGGCGGCCCTGGGGTGACTCGAACACCCGGCACGCGGTTTAGGAAACCGCTGCTCTATCCCCTGAGCTACAGGGCCGTAACCTCTGCCAGGAGATGTCACGCGCGAGTACGCTGCGTTGAGACTCCTGGCAGGCAGACACTAGGATACCACATGCCGTTCTGGACTGTCAACTGCCTTGGCGCCGGCGCCTCCAGCACTAGCGTCAGCTCCATTCTTGCCCATGTCACACTTGCCTTTGAAGGTCCCGCCCTCTTCTATCGCCAACGCAGACACTGTTATCTCTCCGAACACCTTGCCCGACGGCGAGATCTCCAATCGACCGCTGAGCTCGAGGTTGCCGCGGACTTCGCCCGCCACTGACATATTGCGAGCCAACACCTTCGCTTGTACGTAGCCTTGCTCGCCGACCACCACATCAGACTCAGTTCTGATGTCTCCTTCGAATCTCCCGTCAATGCAAATCATACCGACAGACGTGACGGATCCGACGATCCGAGCGTCACTTCCTACGACTGTGGTGATCCTGCCACTCTGCGGACTCGGGGCTTCCTTCCGCCCGAACATACACAGCCCTCCCGATTGCTACGAGGTGACGCTGCCTGCGCCGAAGGGCAAACCTCCAGCGGCCAAACAGGAGTCACCGTCCCCGCGCACCTATGCTGCACGCAACCGGACTAATCCAGGTAGATCATGGGATCGACGCACTTCCCGGCCTTCCTCACCTCGTAGTGCAGATGAGGCCCGGTGGAAACACCTGTGTTCCCGGAATACGCAATGACCTGCCCCTTCTTCACCTCACTGCCCCGCTTGGCGACCAACCGTGAGTTGTGTCCATAGAGGGTCTCTATGCCGTTCCCGTGGTCTATGATGACAGTGAGGCCGTAGCCGCTCTTGTCTCCAGACCAGGTCACCACACCGTCGGCGGAGGCTCTCACCGGCGTCCCCACAGGAACAGCAATATCAATGCCATCGTGGAACCGGCGATCTCCATATATGGGATGAACCCTGGAGCCGTAGGACGAGGAAATGCGACCGGTGACAGGCCATTCAGTTGGAGTATGACTCATCCTGTAAGCATACGATTCGGCCTCGGTTTTCAGCAGTCCGAACGCCTCGACATCGTGAGCGAGAGCGCCCAGCATGGCCTCGACCTTCGTCGACACAAGATCTGCGATGCTGACAGTCCGCTGCGAGTCCGCATGCACACTGCTCGGCAGTGCCCGGTCGACTCCTCCCGAACCTAGAAACGGATCAATGGCTGGAAAGCGGCTCTCCGCCGGCACGCTCGAAGACAGCAAGTCCAGATGCGACGACAGCTGTACGTCGCTGCCCAGGGTAGCGATGATCTCCTCGCCCAGGCTGCTGATCGCGCTGATCTTCAGCTCCACGAGTTGCAGCTGCTGGGACAGATACGCCAACCGGTTCTGCTGAGCATCAGCCACGGCAAGCAGCTCGTGATTTCTTGCGGCAAGCTCGCGAATCACCGAGTCCTTTTCTTTGTTGAGCCTGGCGTGACGAACCAGAGAGGCTGACATCATCACGTAAGATATGGACGCCGAGCTGAGTAGCAAGACGATCACAGCCACAAGCGCCCAGGCGGCCAGAGCCGGAACGGCGATTCCTTTGACCGACTTGCCAGAGGAGCCGACTGCCATAAGCGTTATTCGGCTTCTTCGCGCCTTCCGCAACCACGTCAAGACTCGCTTCTTCATGACAAGCTTGACCTCCAGCGGATACTACGGACATCTTCGACGGGACACGCCTTTATCCTCCACATTCAGGAACAAGAACGGGGCGACATCTCTGTCGCCCCTCGTTTTTGTCAGCGTGTTCTGTTACTGGTCTACCAGTTGCTCGCGTTTGATCTCCTTGCCTGGAAGCACTCTCTGCAGTAGACAGGCCTATCTCCGCTAGGCTTGAACGGCACCTGACACTCCGCTCCGCAGTCTGCACATACTGCGTCGTACATCTGTCTCTCGCCCATCTCAGCTCGCCGTTGCTTCCGTGCCGATCTGCAGGCCGGGCAGCGCCCCGGCTCGTTCTCGAACCCCTTCTCCGCGTAAAACTCCTGCTCGCCGGCTGAAAAGACAAACTCCTCACCGCAGTCCTTGCAGACCAAAACCTTGTCTTCGTACATTATGAACCTCCCTGATACCATGCAGCCCTATCGGACCGAGATTGTGCCGTCTACCGCAGGGCGCCAGGATCGGGAGTTGATCTTGTGCGAATCGCTTTCTTTCGGTCCTGAAGACCCCGGGTATATAGACATCGCCTCTATTATACCATACACTGTGTTGCCGTCAACGAAAGTATCGAGCCATGCCAGCTGCGCGTCTGTCTCCACATGCTCTGGCTTTGCGGGGCGCTAATCCTGCTCGTCAACCAGCCTTCTCGCGCCTGCGTACGCTCGAAGCCATGGCCCGCTCAGCCGGCTCACCATGACCGGGCGATTCTCCCGGACATGTATGAACGTGTAGGGCGACACCATTATTCCGGCGTGTCGGACGACGCCTTTCAGCTGAAAGTACACCAGGTCGAGCGGCTTCAGGCGTCCTGTGACAGGCTTCCCAACCCTCAGGATTCCGCGTATATAGCGCTCTGGATCTTCTTTGTACCACTCCTTGTCTATCGGTTTTCCATCTGAATCTGGCACGTATACGCCCATGTCTCGGTAGAAACGCCAGATCAGCCCAAGGCAATCCAAACCGTTCATGTCTCGACCGTTGTGTCTGTACGGAACACCGACATACCTGCGAACGGCCTCTTCTATGGTCACACATTCCACCTGCCCGGTCTGTTGGAGTTGCATACTGATGCGGCCGGCCTCTCTGGGCCTTCCGGCTGCAGCAGACACTCCATCGTATGAACGCCGGGCAGAATCGGTCTCATTCATCCTCAGACTGCGAGACGCCTCCGGTGAACGGGACGAATCGAACGTACTCGCGATCTGTCCACTCGAAATCGTCCTTTACCCGCCTGATCTGCCTGAGCACCTGGACGCCGTATGCCGGGCCGATCGGGATGACCATTACGCCTCCGTCAGCCAGCTGATCTTTGAGTTGATCCGGAACCCTCGGCGCCGCTGCAGTGACCATGATTCTGTCATAGGGCGCGTGTTCAGGCAATCCGTAGGAGCCATCCCTGTGGTACACTGTCACATTGGTATAGCCCTCACTCTCGAGGACCTTGCGTGCCCTGTCTGCGAGTTCCTTAATGGTTTCGACAGTGTACACATGCTTCACGAGCTCGGCCAGCACAGCAGCTTGATAACCGGAACCGGTGCCTATCTCAAGTACAGTGGCCTCCGGCTCGGTCTCGAGCAACTGAGTCATGAGCGCAACTATGTAGGGTTGGGAAATCGTCTGACCGTATCCAATCGGCAAAGGGCCGTCGTAATAGGCACTCAGCCGATACTGAATGGGCACGAACCGGTGCCTTCTGACCGACCTCATTGCCGCGAGCACTCTCTGATCCGTGATCCCCCGCGGCACAAGCTGCTCATCTACCATCGAAGCTGCGTCCACGTCGCATCACTCCGATCATAACTGTAACAGAATAGGCGGTTCTCGTCCACTCTGCGAGGAAGGCTTTAGCCAAGCCACCTGTTCCACTACAAAACCCCAGCCATGCCGCGTGCCACTGAGCCACAGACGAGTCGCGCTGGCTCAAGAAGCGTAACCGATGCGACCTAAGGCAGGACAACAGGCGCGGCGCGTCGTAGTGTCAGGGAGTCTGCTGTTCGATATTCATAAGTATGCGCTTTGATTCTCAACGGAAGGATGGAGTGAAAGCGAATGAAGACTCTCGATCCTACAACCCTGCCTCTTGACGACCTGAACAGAGTCGAGGAGTATCTCAACCAGCTCCTGGCTCAAGACATCCCCGATCCCAAATCCCTCGAAGCCTGGCTTATTGAGCGCGGAAGGTTCAGCGAAGCTCTCGCCGAGAGAATGAACCGCAACACAATCGACTTCTCGTGCAACACAGAGGATGAACAGGCAAAGGCCAGACACGAGTTCGATCAGCAGAAGCTGATGCCGCTGATTCAGAGGTACAAAATCAAGCTCGACAAGCGTTTCTACGACAGTCCGTACAAGTCCGATCTACCCAGCTACTACGATGAACTCGCGAGGCGCACGGCTGCGGCAATCGAGATCCACCGAGACGAGAACATCCCCATCGAAGTAGAGACGAGGAAGCTGGTCAATGACTACTTCGCGCTAACCTCGAAGATGACCGTCAACTGGAAGGGCGAGGAGAAGACACTTCAGCAAATGGACCAGCACCTGAGAAGCTCTGACCGCGAAGAGCGCGAGCAGGCTTGGAGACTGGTTCAATCCCGCCGACTTCGCGACAAAGACGCAATGGACGAGATCATGAACAAGCTGGTGAGCTTGAGGCATCAGATCGCCCAAAACGCCGGCATGCCGAACTACCGCGACTACACGTTCAAGAGACTTTATCGGTTCTCATACACCCCTGATGATTGCTACCGATTCCGTGATGCTGTAGCCAAGCATGTGGTGCCGCTCCACGGCGAGATCATGAAGAGACGTGGACAGCAACTCGGTGTGGACACCATCAAGCCTTGGGATACGGACGGCACCCCAAAGGGACAGAAACCCCTGAAGCCATATCAAAACGCGGGCGAGTTTGTAACGAAGTGTGTCAACGTGCTTGCCAAAGTCGATCCTGAGTTTGGCAAGCTTCTGCAGACAATGAACGATCGCGGATGTCTCGACCTGGAGACCCGAAAAGCCAAGCGGCCTGGTGGTTTCTGCTCAAATCTCCCACTGACCGGCACGTCATTTATCTTCATGAACGCGGCCCCCACCCATGGGAGCGTGCGAACTCTGGTCCATGAGTCGGGGCATGCTGTTCACAACCTCCTAACTGCGTCGATGCAGCCCTTCGAATACAGGCGGTCGCCCGCGGAATCAGCGGAGCTTGCCAGCATGTCCATGGAGCTGCTGACCATGTCTGAGTGGGGCGAGTTCTACTCGGATCCTGCAGATCTGAAGCGTGCTCAGAGAGAACAGCTCGAGGGAATCGTCGTGTTCCTGCCGTGGGCGCTGACAGTAGACAGTTTCCAGCACTGGATCTATCTCAACGCCTCACAGGACGCGAGCGCCAGGAACCGCGAGTTTGCAGAGATAGCTCGATCTCTCGCCTATCACTGGGTCGATTGGACAGGGTTTGAGGAAGAGCTGATGCACAGGTGGAAGGCTCAGTTGCACATCTTCTCGTACCCGTTCTACTACATCGAATACGCGATCGCACAGCTCGGAGCCGTGCAACTCTACAGGCTGTATAGGAAGGACAGAGCCGCCGGCATCGCGGGGTACAAGAAGGCCCTATCGCTTGGCAGTTCGGCACCCCTACCCGTAGTGTACGCAGCGGCCGGCATCGACTTCGATTTCTCGGACAAGACAGTGCGTGAGCTGATGGCGTTCATCAGTGACGAACTGGCGAACCTAGAGTAGTGCACGAACGTCTGGACGGCAGCATTCCCCAAAGGGCGCTGCCTTCCAGACGTGCCGTTTTCCGAATGCTCCGTCTTCCAAGTCTGCCGTTGACAATCAGTACTCCGTGTTACATATTCATCACATAAAGTGATAAATATATAACAGGAGGACAGTCAACATGCGCAATAAGGTGAGTCTATTGGGATTTCTGGGTCTGTTGGGCCTACTGGGATTGGTCACCGACAACCCAGGTTTCTTCGGTTTCTGTGGGTTCTTCGGTTTCTTCGGCTTCTCGAGGACCTTGCCGGATGAGCTGTTCAAAGCGAACCTCGACAAGGCGGCTAGAAACGGTTTTGTGTGCGGAGCAGTGATCTACCCCATCGTAGTGAGCATAGGTGCGCTCACCAAGTCACCCGCCATGGTGTACTCGGCGGGATTCGCAGTCAGCTTCGCGGTCCAGATGCTCGTATTTGCCGCATCTCTCACCTACTACGAGAAGTGGGGTGAGAGGTAGATGAAGATGGTCACCAGACTGCGGGAGTACCGAGCGAAGAAAGGGATGACCCAGGATGCCCTGGCCTCTGCAGTAGGAGTCCGGCGGGAAACCATTGTGCATCTCGAAAACGGAAGGTACAACCCTTCGTTGAAGTTGGCATTCACCATTGCGAAGTCGCTGGGCGCCTCAATAGAGGAGCTGTTCGACTTCGTTGAGGGGTAGCCGAGAGGCAGCCGCTCGTACAACCTAGAGAGATAGCAGCGCCAATGAAGCTGGCGACGGCAACGAACATGGCAGGGCAAATGAAGCGGGCAACTCAGCTGTTGCCTGTGCGCAACTGAGAGTTGCATTCGTCAGAGCAGAAACCCCGCGTTGACACTTCACGGGTTCAACTGAGAGTCTAGCGATTTCAACTCCCGGTAGGTGGCCGGGCGCCTGGTCTCGTGCTATGGTGTGAGTGAGAGATAGGCGCCTATCAAACAGCAGTCACCGTACCTACTATGAACAGGGAGTGATTCGAATGATAGATACGCGAGCGGTGGGAGCTTACATATCACAACTGAGACGCGATGCCGACATGACCCAGGCTGAGATGGCCAACAAGCTCAACGTCACCCACCAGGCGGTATCGAAGTGGGAAAACGGATTGGCGTTGCCGGACGTTCAGACGCTACTGGATCTCGCTAACCTGTTCGGTGTCTCGATCGAGCAGATGCTCGGAGGCGGCACCCGCCTTACAACGGGTCAGTCTCACGTCAGTCCCTTGAGAAGGGTCGATGCGAGTGAGAGGCCCGAGCAGGTTCGGGTCATCGTACAACCTCCTGTGACGGTCCTGACCGGGCTGGACAGGAGAGACGATCAGAGCGAGTTGCGTGACGAGCCAGCGGCTGTCGCCGAAGCGAACATGGATCAAAGCTCGTCTGCCTCAGCCACATCTCCAGAGGAACATACGAGTCCAGAGCCGCGATCAGGTGCAGGAGCGGAATTGGACCTCAGTCTCCTGTCCGATCTGGCGCCTTTCATGAGCCGCGAGGCGGTCGACCGGATCTTCGATATGGCATGCGTCGGCGAAGTTGATCCAGACTGCCTCGTCAATCTGGCTCCGTTTGTCAGCAGAGAGAAGCTGGAGAAGGCTGTCGACCTGATCAGCGAAGGCAAGCTCTCCATAGATCACCTTGACAACCTGGCGCCGTTTCTTGGTCGAGACGCATTGCGCAGACTTCTTCTCAAGATCGAGGATGGATCCCTTGATCGACAGGCACTGGTCTCTCTAGCCCCGTTCCTCGGCCCAGACCTAGTAGAAGCGTTCGTCTTCGGAAAGGTGCGAAAGGGGTAGTCGGTGCCCTGAATCTTAGGATGGAGTCGAGCTGGCCTGCCGGCCCCGTTGGCCCGGCAGGCCTGTTCCTTGTTAATAGACATTGTGACCTTCCGTGCCATGACTACTCCGTCAGCCATTCTCCCAGCTTCAAGAAACCTGCCGAAGCCCGTTTTCTGGAGCATAGGTAAGAGTTGATATATTCCTGCTTAGCGTCACGTATATCTTAGGGGGATAAGCTAATCTTCGTGTTCGTCTGGCGAAGCAATTCCCCTTGAACGAAAACGCACAAACATCGTCATCTATGCGCTGTTTGTTCAGGAACAGGAGGTGAATAGTGAATAGCAGGGATTCAGACGTAGAATGGGCTTCCAAACCAATGCCAGGAAATGAAAAGAAGGAGCGGAATAAGTCATGAGTGCAAGAACAAGATCAAGAATACTGTTGTCTTTCGCACTGTCGCTCTTCGCGTTCTTGGGTGTACTTTCCACTCTGCCGTTCCAGGAGGCGCAGGCCGTGAATCCATATCTGCCGCTGTGGGAGCACATTCCTGACGAGGATCCGCATATCTTTGAGGATCCCGACAATCCGGGCAAGTATCGTATATATCTCTACGGTAGTCACGATATTACCGTAACTGCTTACTGCGGAATAGACGTCGTCGTCTGGTCGGCACCCCTGGAGAATCCAACTGAATGGCGCTATGACGGCCCTGCTTTTGTGTCTAAAGTGTACAACACCAACGGGCGGTACGATACTATGTATGCACCGTCCATCTGTGAGGTGTACTTCGGCCAGAAGTACATAGACTACATGAATGCGCACCCGGAGTTTATTGCGGACGTCAATAATCCTGGCAAGGTCCTAACCATGGAAGAAGATGGCGGCCGATGGTACTACATGTACCCGCACAACAGGGGCAGGAACAGAATGAACCAGCTGGCCAGATCAAGAAGGCCGGATGGTCCCTTCGTAGAGATCAACATGGACCCGGAGAACCCAACCCAGGGAATGGGTGTTATGGGCTTTGACCCTTGCCTCTTCTTCGAAGAAGATCCAACTTCGGAGTGGGGCTTTAGGGCGTATGCCTACTGGGGCGGAGGAAACGCATCGTATGCGTGCGAGCTTTACCCGGATCTCTATACGGCAATACCTGGTACGTGCAGTAGACCTGTATCACGCCATATGCAAATGCCCGAGGGCACAGTACAAGAACAGCATAAGCAGTCCGCCCGGGAAGACTCCCGGGCGGACTTCAATTCTTCGTAGATCGGGGTCAGCACTTCGCTTATTGGTTGTTGGATCATTCAGTCTACCACTGTTCCTCTTGACCTGTATAAAGGCTTTGTTGAGATTGTCTCGGTCCAGGATTCGCTCCAGCAGTCCCTTTGTTGGGTTTTTGACCTCTTACTTGTCCTGCCCCCGATGCGGTTTCAGCCATGAAGGGAGAACAAGTTTGAACTCCCTTCCCTCCCGCAACGACATAATGACGCTCTGCAGCACAATGAAGAGGTACAACAAGAGTCCGCTGACGATCGCTTGCAGGTTTGATTGGACACCCGCCGCCCGGATCGTTTCATTTATCGTCAGGAGGGTCAGAGTCCCGGTGGGCGCGCCCAGCAAGTTGCCCACGCCGCCGTTGAGCATTACGCCGCCCATGACATTCGCGGCGATGGCTTTTATTTCGTACAACGATCCATTTCCGATATTGCCGGCTCCTGTTGTCATGAGGAAGACAAAGCCGGAGATTCCGGCGGTCAACCCGCAGAGCACGTAGGAGAGGAAGATCGTTTTCTTGACGTTGACCCCGAGCATCCGGGCGCTTTGGCGATTGCCGCCGACCGCGTAGAGATTGCGCCCGAATCGCGACCACTTCATCAGGGCGGCGTAGAGAACAACAAGGGCCACCACCACGATGACGCTTGGTTTGATTTCGCACGGGATGAACACGCCCAGCCTGTTGACGGTACCCAGCCAAGGAATCTCAATCGTGAATCGCCGCAGTGCAACAAAAGCAGGCTTGGTCACATTGAGCGGCTCTTTGTGGAGAGTCGTCAGCAGCCCCTGCGCCAAGAACATCCCGGCCAGCGTTATGATAAACGGCTGGATCTCAAGATAGGCAATGAGAAATCCATGCATGAGCCCAAAGGCAAGGCCGATTCCCAGCGCCAGAAACAAGGCGCCCCAAATATCCCCCGCTCCCGATTGCAGCAACATGGCGCAGGCCATGGTAACCAGGCCGCAGACGGCGCCGATCGAGATATCGATGCCGCCTCCGATCATGACGATGCACATCCCAAGGGTAGCGATAAAGAGCGCCGCGTTCAGGTTGAAGAAGTCGAAGAAGGTCTGAAACTGCCTGAAACTAACGGGGAAACTGATCATGGCGATCCCGTACATCAGGAGAAAGATAACCCCAGCGATGATGAAAAGAAGCATCGAGTTCGACAGTCTTGTTCTTGGTTTGCGTCTGTTCAGGGGTCCCATCTTACTCCTCCCTCTTCGCAGAGCTGTCCGTCATGGTAACAACCGCCTTGCTCAGTCCTCCTGCCTGGGGTACGGAGGATCCGGTGACAGTTGTCTGTACCTTATCCAGTAATCTCCTGGCAGAGGCCCTGACTACCGGCGAAGCAATGACCATGAGGACGATTATAAAGACCGCCTTGAAGGCCTTGATGGCTTCGGGGTTGACTTCCAATCGAAGCAGGGTCCTGTTGAGCACCTCGATGGTGTACGCGCCGATAATCGAACCGGTGATACTGAACTTACCGCCGGCCAGGGAGTTTCCGCCTAAGGCGACGGCCAGAATCGCGTCCATCATTATGAACTTGAGCAGGTTGACACTGTCGTGGCGCCCCGCCTTGTTAACCGCGATGAAACCCGCGACCGCGCTGCATACTCCCATGATCAAAAAGGTCAGGAAGATAACCCTTTTCGGATTGATCCCGTTCAGCCGCGCCGCGCTTGGGTTGACCCCCACCGCCTCCACATAGAGGCGAAGATTGGTGGTCTTGAGGACCACGGCCACGAGGACGATGAAGACGGCGGTCAGGATGATCGGCGTCTGGATTGGCACACCCGGTATTACGGTGCCGATTTGGTTCGAGATCGGGTTCGCCAGGATGGGCGATACTTTGCCGTCAATGATAAACGCGATCGACCTGCCCCCCAAAAACAGGATGAGGGTCGCAACCATGGGCTGGACATTGAAGAATGAAACCAGGGTGCCGTTGAAGGCGCCGATCACCAGTCCGGCAACGCAGCTGATGAGGAAACCCGCCAGGATGGTCCAGATGGTGACCCCATCGGCATTCAAGACATACTGGACGAAGATGGCGGAACTAATCGCGCCGATCTCACCGATGCTGATGTCCTGCCCGCGGGCGGCCGCACTAACCAGGGTCATCCCGATTGACAGAATAACCAACTCCGAGGCGCCGAACAGGATATTTGGGATGTTTCCGTAAAAGACCCCGTTGATCATGGTAATCCTGAAATAGTCGGCACCCTTTATCAAGTTAATGATCAGGAGGACCACCAGAACCGAGAGGGGAAAGAAGAGATGGGACAAGCGATCGAACCGTGCTCTTAGCCTTGGCATCTCATTCACCCCCCTGCGCGATCATCTGCATGACATCTTGTTCCGTTAAATCCACCCCGCTGAGCTCGCCCACAATTTCCCGGTCCTTCATCACGATCAGCCGCGAGCAGACGCGAAGCATTTCGTCAATTTCCGACGAGATGAAGGTCAGACTCATCCCGTCTCCCGCGAGCTTGAGCACAAGTTTCTGAATCTCCACCTTGGTTCCGACATCGATTCCACGGGTGGGCTCATCGAGGATCAGGTACATGGGATGAGTCAGCAGCCAGCGGGCCAGAATTGCCTTCTGCTGGTTTCCGCCTGAAAGGGATTTGATCGGCGTGTCGAGGGACGGCGTCTTGATCTCGAGCAATTGGATATACTGGTTGGCGTATTCTTCAGCCTGTTTCCGCGAAAGCGGCCTGAAAAAGCCTTTCATCACCTGCAGGGCGAGGATGATATTGTCACGCACCGAAAGCTCGTCGATGATCCCGTCGTTCTTGCGATCCTCGGGCAGGTAGCCGATTCCCTGTTTCATGGCGTCCAGGGGAGTCCTGATCTTCACCCTCTTGCCATTTATCCCGACCTCACCGCCAGTCACCTTGTCTGCGGCGAAGATTGCGCGCACACTCTCGCTGCGCCCCGATCCGAGCAGCCCGGCGAACCCGTTGACTTCGCCCTTTTGGATTGCGAAATCGAAAGGCCTTACCCCGGCGGCGCTCGAAAGACCCCTCGCCTCGAACACCGGCACGCTGTCGTCGGATCTAGGCGGTTCGTGCTTTCTTATCGCTGAAACGTCGCTCAGTGCCTTTCCCATCATCTTCGAAACCAGCTCGATTTGGGGAAGCGCCGCTGTATGGTATTCGCCGATCAACTTACCATTGCGCAGCACTGTAATCGTGTCGCTGATCTCGTAGACCTGATCGATAAAATGGGTAATGAAGATGATTCCTACACCCCGGGCTTTCAGTTCGCACATGAGCGCGAAGAGTTTTCTCGTCTCATCTTCGTCGAGGGAGGATGTCGGCTCGTCCAGGATCAGAATCTTGCAGTCCATATCGACCGCACGGGCAATCGCAATCATCTGCTGGACGGCAATTGAGCAACTGGCGAGTTCTTGGGTCGGGCTCGCGGGAATACCAAGGGAATTGAGCATCTCAGCCGCCCTTTCGTTCATCTGCTTCCAGTTGACGAAAGCGTTCCGGCTCCGGCCGATAAACATATTCTCGGCTACGGTCAGATTGGGGCAGAGAGCGATTTCCTGGAATACCGTTCCAATCCCCATATCCTGTGCATCCTGCGGCGATCTAAAGTGAACCGGCCTCCCCTCTAGAATGATGCGGCCGGCGTCCTTCTCGTAAACACCGTTTAGAATCTTGATCAGGGTGGATTTGCCCGCTCCGTTCTCGCCCATCAGGGCATGGATTTCACCCCTGCGGAGCACAAAGTCAACATTGTCCAGAGCCCTGACCCCCGGAAAGGACTTGCAGATCCCCTCCATCTTGAGGATGATGTCTGGCTGCAAGCAAAGCCCTCCTTACTGGTAGCCCATAAACCAACAGCAGTGCGGTTGACCGGAGAGAACCCGGACACCGCACTGCCTGGACGGTGACAAAAAACTACCTTGTGACTACGCCTTTACCCGGATCGGGATTGATTCCGTACTTCTCGATATGTTCATCGGTGATCGTGTCCGTGTCCAAGATTATCTCTTGCTGATAGACGATGCCCTTGGGGATATCGCCGCTCTTGATCCACTGATCAATCTGGTTGGCCTGGCGAGGATTGCACTGCATATCGGCGTCCCAGTAACCGGCCTGTACGTTTCTAAGGGCAAAACGGTTGAAGTCAAAGCCAATGATCTTGACCTTGCCGTTCTTCCCATGGCTGATCCCAGCCGCTTCGAGCGCCTGAACAGCTCCTTGCGCCATGCCGTCGTTCTGAGCATAGATGACGTTGAAGTCCTTCCCTGCGGCAATGGCGGCCTCAACGACTTTGCGGGCTTCCTCAAGGCTCCAGGTGTCTCCACCTGTTCCATCCCAGACAATGTTGAGCTTGCCTTCTTCGGCGGCTTTGAGCACCGGGGCGCTGCGCCCGATCTCCGCCGCGCTTCCCATCTGCCCGCGAATCAGGATCAGATTGATCGGCTGCGGAACATTCTTCAGCACCCAGTCGGTTGCCAACTGACCCTCGTAGTGCATGTCAGAAACAAGCGCTGCCTCATAGTTCGCGGTATCCGTATCAATCAGTCGGTCAAAGAGAATAACCTTGACACCTGCTCTCTTCGCCGCCAGCAGGACATCGTCCCATCCGGAGGTGTGGGCTGCGGAGATCAGAAGATAATCGACGCCATCGCGGATATACCCCATTGCCGCCGCCATCTGTTCATTGACATCCGCGGTGTTGGTCTGTTTTGCGTCATAGCCGTTTGCCCTTGAGAAGACGTTGTTCATGTCTTCCACGTTAGCCTGACGGTAGCCGGATTCCTCAGGTGGTAGGTTTACTATGCCAACCTTGATCAGTTGTTGTGAAGCTACTAATGCAGACCCGCACGACAAAACCAAGACAGCCACCAGCAGTAACAATCCTACCTTCGGCAACCTTTTCATCACTAGACCTCCTCACGTTATTCAGACTGAATCAAGGTAACCCATCTAACCTGTCGAAGATTACCGTCCGGGTTTCGCTATCTGGCCCTAATACTCCCCCTTTCTGCCCTTCCCGCAACATATGCTAAGCTGCCTTTGCCAACCTATCGGCTGTTAGCCTGTTACTGATATATACGGGCCTTTCGAACGAGATAGAAGTCTTCTGCGAATGATGCTATAGGCATTGCACTCATAAAGGGGCAGATAAAGGAGTTCCGCTCTTGTGGGACTGGCGGCCAATAGGACGACAAGTCTTGCTGTACACCTTGTAAGGGACCCGTAAAGGCGTTTTCGACACCAGCATTACCGTAGGACTTCAGGCTTGTGTATGCATCGAGTCTGATCCAGCGGTTTCTTCACAAGCCGCCGGCGGCCAGGCGAGAACCCCACCATAGATGGTTATCACTGGCGTCAGTACAACCTTCTTAATTCCACATTTGTAAACGGTACGAATTGGTTCTAAGACATACTGTACGCCTAAACGGTTAGTTTGTCAACTCTTGCATACTCTTGAGAATTGTGCTATGCACATGAACAGCAAAAAAAGGCGGGGTCTGGTATTCCACCAAACCCCGCTCCATCTGGGACGCCGGAGGGGGGTTCAAGTCCCGGAGGGCGTACATGACAAGACCCAGCGATAGCTGGGTCAAAACGTGGTACGCCCGGAGCAGGATGCGGTAAAGAACGCGACGAATAGGAGCGTTCTTG
>Ga0134096_1000468_pt1 | contig 44272 bp, 43 predicted proteins | sample 7_2taG_FD_94448 | JGI IMG/M metagenome (GOLD analysis project Ga0134096, IMG submission 94448) | Switchgrass degrading microbial communities from high solid loading bioreactors in New Hampshire, USA - 7_21_20_110_A3 metaG | ecosystem: Engineered > Bioreactor > Semi-continuous > Anaerobic >... | reverse complement strand
TAACAAAACCCGCTTTTTGGCGGGTAATTATAATAACTTAAGTTTGTTTGTTTAGTAGCAAAAACAAATGATAGATTTCATTTAAATACAAGAACTTCTTTAATGAATTGACTTCACTTTCTTTTTCATATGCATGACCATGAGCAATTTTATGTCGGGACTTATTGGATGACTTATCAGGGTCAGAATGCTTAAAACCTTCAGTGAAGGCATCTTCTATCCTTTCAATCACATCATTAAATACTTCATATTCATAGATAGACACTATTTCATTTTCATCTAAAGCTATTTTAATATCTTTAATTGCTTTTTCTACACGATACCTAGGCATCTCTAGATTCAATCTAACAAAATCAGTTATTACCCCCTCTGTATGCACAGTCAATAGTGTGACTGAAGAATTATAGTATTTTCTTGAGTGATTAACTAATGCTTCATGAAATATAATTTCTCGGTTACAAAAGTACGGAAGTTCCTTCCATTGCTTAACAATATCTTTCAACGCCTTGCATCTGTCATTCCTAAAGTAAGTAACTATGATTTCATCCACATTTTCTCCTGTAAGAGTTTCTCTTTTTTCATGGATTTCATCAATTAAGTCATCTGGAAATTCACCTGAATAAAACCAGCCATACTTTAATAACGTTTCACGTTGTTCATTCCATTCTTTTCGGTATATCAACAACGAAAAATCAATAGAAGAAAACAAGGATTCCATATTTTTTGTCATTTCAAATAGCGGAGATTGAAGCATTTTAATCAAATTTTCATTCACTAGCTGTAAACTTTTCACCATGGATTGGAAGGGAAAGACTATTTCCTGAATATCGAAAACAGGCTTAGGTAAATTTTTTATTACTGATATTATTTCAGGATAATTAGTTCGTGGAAGATTTATTAACGCTGACTGCCATTGGGGTAAATTAAATTTTGGTATATTCTCCACTAAAGAAGTCATCCTATGAAAATTCATCTCCGGAACAATAATACTACTCATTGCACTATCAATGGATTTAAGCAAAGGCTTATTTAGCAATTCAATCTTTTTGGATATCCTTCCAATAGAATCTGAAATATGCTTTGTAGTTTCTGCTAAAATAGCCTCATTTGCATTATAGAAATGCTCAAATGGAGATTCACTTTCTATTTTGTCATACTCTGTTTTAACTTTAATATCCTGTACGAGAATATTCTCAAGTATTATCAATAAATTATCATCTGATATTTTGATAAAATCTTCTATAGTTAAATCAATACTCTTGTTATTAGTTGTATTTTGATACATGTGATAAATAGTTTTAATAAAAGCTAGACGATAATCGTCGCCTTCTTCATGATATTTAAACATCATCTTACAACAGCTAAAACTAAAAAATATTTTAATATATATATCTATCCCAGATACAGTAATCTTGGTTACAGGTGTATCTTTTACAAGTATTGATAAATCAATGTTTTGTTCCACATCATTCCCCCCTTAATATGACCATAATTATATCACACCCTTCTTTTAGCTAATAGTATCAATTTATAAATTAATATAGCTTTGTTATATAAAATCAATTTACTTGTAATTCATTTGGCTTAGTAGTCATAATACCATATAACTCTGTATCCTTTGGAAACTTATCAGTAAAGGGCAGAATTACATTTCCATAAAACAAAAGTCCTTCTCCCTCACCTGAATGGGTTACATAGGACAATTGATGGGGTGAAATATTAAGTTGTTTGGCTAGGATTTGTCGGTCCCCTGATGCTTGGTTGAGCATATAAATAAAGTCGGAGTTTTCAAAGATATTCTCTACCTCACGGGAAGATAAAAGGTCTTTTACGTTTTGGGTAATACCTGTTGGAATACCTCCCCACTTCCTAAACCTTTTCCAAATCTCTACGCTATAAGCTGCTGTTTGTTCTTCTTTTAATAGTAAATGAAACTCATCCATATAATACCTAGTTGACCGCTTTTCTGCACGGTTTACTGTTACTCTGTTCCATACTTGGTCTTGTACTACCAGCATCCCTAGTTTCTTTAGTTGTTTCCCTAGTTCCTTAATATCAAAACAAACAAGGCGGTTGGTTATATCCACATTGGTACGATGATTAAATAGATTTAGTGAGCCTGTTACATAAATCTCAAGGGCTGCTCTAATATGCTGTGCCTCTTTTTCCTCTTGATTTTCTAAGGCATCATATAAATCTCCCAATATAGGCATGTTCTCAGGTATTGGGTCTGCCAGGTAATCTGCATAAATTAATCGTACACACCTATCAATAATACTTTTTTCTACAGGCTTTAAACCATCTTTACCCCCTACAATTAACTCACATAGAGATAGGATAAAATCAGATTTTAAGGACAAAGGGTTTTCATCTTCAGAGTAGTTAAGATTAATATCCATAGGATTTACATAGTCAGGGGAGGTAGGTGAAATCTTAATTACTTGCCCCTTTAACCGGTTAACAAGGGGATAATACTCCGCCTCCGGATCACAAATAATAATGTCATCAGTGGTAATGAGAAAGATATTGGTAATCTCCCGCTTAGCTGAGAAGGACTTACCACTTCCCGGTGTTCCTAAGATTAATCCATTGGGATTTTTAAGTTTCTTACGGTCTACCATAATCAAATTATTAGATAGGGCATTTAATCCGTAGTATAAAGCCTCACCACTGGACTGAAATAACTCCTGTGTAGTAAAAGGCACAAAGATTGCCGTAGCAGATGTAGTTAGACTTCTTTCTATCTCCACTTGATTTAGTCCAAGGGGAAGTGAAGATAAAAAACCTTGTTCCTGCTGAAAGTCCAATCGTACTAATAGGCAGTTATGTTTTTGGGCTATACCTGCTGCACCAAAGACAATATTTTCAAGCTCCTGTTTTGTATCGGCTGTATTCATCACAAGAAATGTTAAAAGAAACATTCTCTCATTACGGCTTTGTAAATCCTGTAATAATTTCTTTGCCTCTGCTCCATAGGTAGCAAGGTCTGAAGGAATAATATCCATATCATATCCAGCTCTTACTGCCTTCTTTTGTTCCTCTATTTTCATTTTATCAAGGTCAGTTATTTTTCTTTTAATGGTCTTAATAGCCTTTGTTTGGTCTACAGATTGAATGTGCATGGTCAGTAAAAGATTACTCTCCATATCAAGGAAATCTGCTAGGATACGGTCATTTAATTCAGGTGCAAGGATTTGTAGAAAGGACATAGCACCAAACTTATTACCTGTTTTAAAACTTCTCCCTTCCCTAAATTCAAAGGAAGATGGAGCAATAAAGTCTTTGGTAGATAAACCTGATGGAGCAAGCCATTTCCAATCAAAATTAAAGGGTACATTTCCATCCATGTGCAAGATATTGTGGCATAGCTTTAATCTTTCCTTCCCCTCTATAGAATCTACTACCACTCCTAATCTTTTAAATCCATTCCATAGGTCATTTTCAATACGCTCCAGACGAGGTTTTGCTATTTTTATACCATCCGCTTCAATTCCAAAGGTTAGGTACTTGCTTTTCATTAAGCCATTATTCCCCTTGGCAAGCTGATTATGAAGCATCTGGGTATATTCAGTACGGATACTATCAAAGTCATCTTCCTGTGATTTAATATGAATACTGCTTTCATAATCCTTTGTATTAGCCGTCATATTGAGAAATGAAAGTTGAAATTTAATAGAACTATCAAAGTAATTAAGAAAATCACACCAACTTTCAAAGATTGCCGTTTTATCTTCATTTTGGGCAAGCTGATAGTTTATATCTTGAAAACGGATTGTTTTGGTATAGAGTTTATCTGTTACCCTGCAAATACCATCAGGATACATACGCTCATAAGGGATGGTATCCTGTGCTGATTGTTCCTTTTTACTTCCCCCCCTTGTCCTTACTATGGCATTATTAATTAGTCTTTTTTCTTCTCTTGTTAGCTTGAGACTGCCTTGATTTTGCTTTTTTAACAATATACTTTACCTCCTCATCTAGCTGATTCTGCCTTATTAAAAGACTATAGAAATTCTTTGTTTTATAGGGTCTGTATTTAGGTTTTAAGAAACGCACCTCAATATAATGCTTTAATATTAGTTCCAATGGTTGCCCGTGCTTTTCATACATGGCAAACATAAAAAAGGGCAACATGGAAAAAATCATTATAAGTGTAGCTGTGCTTGTTCCAGTGCTGTCCTTTATAAGAAAAAAGATAGGTAGACCCACTACAAGGGCAATGGAAAAACAGATAAGCTGCCTTTTAGTAAGGTTAAACATTACCTTGGTTTTTACGGTACTTAAATCTTTTGGTATAGGTACATATGCCATAAAATACTCCTTTTATAAAATATTTAGGTTGATAAAGGTAACCTATGACCCTTTATTCTAATGGGAACTAAAAATACTTTTTGCCAGTGAACCTGTTTTAAATAGGGTAAAGCAAAGTAGAACTGTATAGCCTACGCAAGTCCATATTGCACTCATAATATCAGCATCTGTTGCAATGGATTGGACTAATACTGCATAAATCCCTACACATACCATAATGAGAAAGGCTTGAAAGCCAAGAGCAAACATGGATTTTAAATAGTTTTGCCCCATACTGCCCCATTCCCTATTTGCCATTGTAGAAAAGGGGATGGGTGCAAGGGATGTCATTAAATATATTTCTACCATTCGCCCATAGATAACTACAAAAATACAGATAGTAAGGGCATTCATGGTAAACCCAACAAACATACTTTGTAGCCATAAGCCAAAGAGAGGACCAAGTTCCATTGCCAAAAGTCGTGTTTCCATATCTACTATGGCAGAACTTATATCTATATTGGTATCACTAATAATTACACCTGCTGCACCTGAAACAACATGCTGAGATAAATCAAAGATTCCCATAATGATGTTAAAGGTATTGGTTATAATCATTACTGCTACAAAGGTTTTAAATATCCATTTGAAGAACATAAAGGTTTCAAAGTCATGCATGTTATTCTTTTCTATGACCATTTGTATCAGTTCGTAGCACATGATAAAGGTCAAGATAATGCCGGCAATGGGAATAATCACTGTTTCGGAGAGGTTTCGTATCATGGAAAAGACACCACCATTCCATACTGACGGTGTCATCCCCACTTCACCTGCGATTTCGCCAACCTTTTGATTGACATTATCGAACATCCCCGACAAATTATCCGTTATACCGCCAACTAATAGCTCCGTGAGCCACTGGGTAATACTGTCGATGATGCTTTGCATAATCTTTTACCTTTAACCAAATAACCCTGAAAGAAGGGGTACAAGGGTCATGCCAATCAGTGCTACGCCACCGCCTGCCATTAGTTGTTTCATCCCTTGCGATTTTGCTCCTGGATTATCATTACCATAGCCTTCTAAAAGATTAATAACTCCCCAAATACCAAGTCCTGCACCAAGAGCAACTACCAATGTTTGTAATACATCTACTGCTGAATTAAAAAATGCCATAATCATTTCCTCCTAAAATTTATTTTATTTTGAATTAAAATAACCGCCTAGTCAGCGGTTTTGTTTTCATCTGCAAGGTCTATTTCATAAACATCATAAACCTCATTAGATTTTACTTTTAGTCTTGTGGATAGATACTTTTCAATATTAAAGGTGTTTCTTTTATCAAAGTCGGATAAGTATTTGTAGTTTGGATGCTTTGTAATATCATACTTATCCGATAGAAATGGGCGAACACCCCTTAGCTGTAAAATGCACTTGCCTCCATCCATAACAGCAAGTTCATCCATACTCATAAGCTCCTTTCCCAGCTTTTGATAATTAAGCCCATAACTCCTTTGTGTTCCTCTGGTATCAGAAGTATTGAACATATCAATAGTTTCTTTTCCGAGGGTTTCTGATAAATCCTTGAGGGTGGTTTTTTCCTTACCACCAAGGAAGATCATACTGTCGCAGTTGCCAATGATGGTATCCGCATTATCCTTATATAATACCTTTAACTGGCTTTGTGCCTGTAAAACAAGGCAAGCTGAAATCTCCCTTGAACGAATAGTAGCCATTAGCTTTTCTAGTTTTGGAATCTGCCCAATATTTGCAGCTTCATCAATTAGACACCTTACATGAATGGGTAATCTTCCACCATATACATCATCTGCCTTATCACAAAGTAAATTAAAAAGTTGGGTATATGCCATAGATACTAAAAAGTTAAAGGTATCATCTGTATCACTTATAATAATAAATAAGGCTGTTTTTCTATCTCCCAAGGTATCTAGTTCCATTTCATCATAGGCAGTAATTTCTCTTAATTCCCTAATATCAAAAGGAGCCAGTCTTGCACCACAGGAGATGAGTATAGATTTTGCAGTTTTCCCTGCTGCTAATTTGTATTTCTTGTACTGCCTTACTGCAAAATGCTCTGGATCTTTATCCTCTAAGGCATCAAACATTAAGTCTACTGGATTTTTAAAGTCCTCATCATCTTCACGCACCTCCGAAGCATTGATAAATTCAATCAGGGTAGAAAAGTTCTGTTCATGTTCAGGAGCCTCAAAATAGATATAGCCAATAAGGGCTGTGTAGAGCAAGGTTTCTGCCTTGACCCAAAAATCATCACCTGCCTTGCCTTCACCCTTGGTATTGGCAATCAAAGTGGTAACCAGTTTTAAAATATCTTTTTCGCTTTTGATATAGGCAAATGGATTATAGTGCATAGACTTTTTAAAATTAATGGTGTTAAGAATCTTAATCTTATAACCCATACGCTGTAATAATTTCCCGCACTCTACAACAATACTGCCCTTTGGATCAGTGACCACATAAGAACTATGACACTGCATTAGATTTGGTTTTAGCCAAAACCTTGTCTTTCCTGAGCCAGAACCACCCACGATTAGCACATTTTTATTTCTAGCATTCTTAGGATTCTTAGGACGGTTAGACATCATAAGCCTTTCTGTTTCAGTTAGTATCACGTTATTTTGGAATACGGGGTCTTGAAAAGGGCGAATATCCTCCCTATTGCCCCAACGAGCAGAGCCATATTCTATCCCCTTTCTATATTTCTTAGCGTTCTTACCCTTTAGATAAACTGCAAGGCGAATAATAACCGCTATAGCTATGGCAAATAGTAAATCTTTTGGGTTTAAACTTGGAAGTGGGTTATCAAATGCTAATCTAAAGCCATTCATTAGGTTTAAAATTTTCTGCCCAATATCATATCCAAGGGCAAGTCTCCATGCCTGTGATACCTTAGTAAAAAATAGGGCTAAAAATAGATAAGGGATATTTAAGATTAATATTCTTTTTAGTCTTGTATTCATAGGCTTTGCTCCCTATCTTTACTTTTCACCCTATCTGTAACTGTGTTCTTCACAAGCTGGGTAAACTTTTTAAGCTGTGAAAGTACGGAAGGCCTTTCTGCTCTTTTTACCATTTTAGATGTAAAATCCGTAAATGCAGCAGTAATGGCATCTGCATCCCTGCCCTTGAAAAAGACAAGATATTTAGGTGGGTTTACACTTCTATCTTTTTTAATAGCAAAATCAACACCGTATTTTCTTGCTGATCTTTCAAAGCTTTTAATATTTTTATCTGTAATTTCAATATTGGTCATTCCTGCATTTTGCTTAGCAAGGTCTTTTATACTTTGTTTTCCTTGAGGAATTTCAGGATGATTTTTCTTATCCTTTCGCCATGCTAGATATTTTAAAATAGCTGCCTTTAAACTTCTTGCTGTAAGCTTTGTACCGCTTATTACAAGTGCTACTGTTCTATTTTCTACTTCTTCCTGCATAGGAAGCTCCTCCCTTCTGCTTTTGACATAGAAAAAGGCATTTTGTAATCCTCTTGTACCAGGTACAAAATGCCTTTAGGGGTTTCTATTTAAGTCATGATTAACTAGTGCCGAGTAATAACTATCTATGGTGGATGGTGCATTAAACAAAGTCGCTAATAAATACCGCCTGATGTTACGGATGTAGGTGGTGGTCTTATCAAGACATTCAAAGACATAGTCAATATGCAGACAATTTATCCTTAGTAGCTTTTCTTTTACAAGCTGTGCAGGGTAATCATCTCCTGCAACATTTATTGTGTCTTTGGTAGAGCATAGGGTTTCCACCATTAGGTCTACGATTTCATCTAAACGCTCACGGTTATGATTATCTTTAATATACCTATATTCAATATTTTCTAAAACCATTTTTTTTATTTCTGCTGGGCTATCACATCCAATCTCATCATATCTCATCTTTTTTTCTTGTGGCTCTTTATTTGATTGATACAGATTTGATGGATAAGGATTTGATACCTCCATATTTAATAAATCAGTATTTAATGAATTAGTATTTAATATATTAGTACTTAATTGGTGGGGGTTTCCCAAGATAGGCTCAGCCTGTTTAGGTTTTTCCAAGATTGGATTTTCCAATATAGGTTTCTCCTGTGCTTGATTATCCAAGATGGGATTATCCAGTATTGGATTTTCCCCTTTAGGTGGTATATCAGTTATATCAAGGTTTTGAGGCTGTTCAAAAATAGTATATTCTGTAGTAGTCAGTTGCCCTTTTTCATTCCTTAACCGCCTACGAATCACATATCCATTAACTTCTAGTTCCTTTACACCACTGTTAATACTATCTATGCCATCCTTACATATACAGGCAAGTCCCTTGGTCGTATAATCCCAGTTCTCCGGTAAAGAAAGCATAAGGGATAATAAGCCTTTTGCTTTTAAGGAAAGGTCTGTATTTCTTAAATGATGGTTTGACATCACTGTATAATCCCGTGTTTTTTCCACTCTAAAAACTGCCATAAATATCACCTCTTTTCCTGCTTAAATATTGTTTATCTTTCTTGATCCCTAATTCGTTTTTTATGCCAGCCTTCAAGCAGTTTAATAATCGTTTCTTCCATTTGTTTTGGTGTATATGATTTTGGAAAATACCTCTTTAACTTATCTCCTGTAAGGGTTACCTTATCTAAGTCCCCCTTCTTTTCTTCACTCATTATGGCACTCATAACTCCAAGGCTTAACTTCCCCTCATTACTAAATTTCTTTAATCTCTGTGCCTGTGAAAGTGAAGGTGTTGCCTGTTCCATATCCATAGCTTCAAGTAGGTCAATTTGCTCCTCATCTTTAAGGAAGGATAGTTCCACAGCAGGATTGAAGGCTATTTTCTTTTCATCTACCATCGAAAGTATTTCTGGGATAAGGTGAGTAAGACGGATGTAACGATAGATTTGATTTTTACTTTCGCCAATTTGCTCAGCTAAAAGGTCGCTTGATTTTTTTCCTAATAAATTATTCCCAACTTGGGAACTATTTTCTTTTGATGGTCTACCTGCTTGCCTTTTCATTGCTGATAACTTCATTTTATATGCAAAGGCTCTTTCACTTGGTAAGATATTTTCTCTCTGCAAGTTGCTGTCAACCATGATAATAATGGCGGCATCATCGTCAAGGTTGCGAACTATGACAGGCATTGTTTCAAGTTCTGCAAGTTCACAGGCTCTTTTCCTTCGGTGTCCTGCCACAAGTTCGTAGCCACCCTCATCACGGGGTCTTGCAATGGCTGGAACTAATACACCATATTGTTTAACACTTTCTGCTGTATCAAACATGGCTTCATTATCGATTACCTTAAATGGGTGGTCTTTAAAGGGATGTAATTCTGTTAAAGGGATTTCAATTATCTTTTCCCTTGCTTCATCAGCCCTACTTTCCTCTGTGGAAAATAAATCATCTACTGATGCCAGCTTTATGTTTTTGGCGGAGCTTTTCAATTTTCAACACCTCCTTGGTTAAATTACCATACCCTTCAGCAACTTTTCCCTTTGGGTCATGGGCAAAAATACTTTTTCCCTCTGCACTAATTTCTGCTGCCTTTACTGAACGAGGTATATCTGCTTTAAATACTTTAATACTGCCTTCATAAGTTTTCCTTACTAGACTGCTAATGTCCTTGGCAAAATTAGTACGCCCATCTACCATAGTCAATAAAATACCATCAATTTTTAGTTTCGAATTTATCTGCCTGCGTACCTTTCCAATGGTCTGTAAAAGCTGTTCTAATCCCTTTGCAGGTAGATAATCAGCCTGTACAGGAATGATTACACTATCAGATGCAGCAAGGGCATTAATCGTTAACATACCTAAAGAGGGCATACAGTCTAAAAGTATATAATCATAATCTTTCTTTACCGTATCAAGGTATTGTTTAAGTATGGTTTCCCTGCTCATAGCATTAACAAGGGATACTTCCATACCAGATAATTCAATGTTTGCTGGGAGTAAGTCTACTCCCTCATGATGTTGTAAGATGCCCTCTCTAGGCTCAATAGGTGTGTCGATAATAACCTTTCCCATTACTGTTGCAATGGTTGTTGGAAGCTTATCCGGCTGTGGGAATCCTAAACTAATGGATAAACTGCCTTGTGGATCTGCATCTACAAGCAAAACTTTTTTCCCTTCCATAGCCAGTCCTATACCTAAGTTGGCACAGGTTGTTGTTTTGCCTACACCACCTTTTTGATTTGTGATGGCAATTATTTTTGCGTTCAAATTTCTTCCTCCTTTCAATTTTGGGTACAAAAAAACCGCTTACTTTATTTTTCAATAAAGAAAACGGCTTTTTCTTTTTATACTTAATTTAATTAGAATTACATGTTATAAATATTGCTAAATATTTTAATTTAATCATACATCAACATATCTACACACTCCATATCTAAAACTACTGATACTTCGATTTTATTTCTCAATTCCTTATTTCTAAAATCATCACCATCTTTAGTAAAAGTAACATAGTTCGTAAAGTGTTGAAAATTAAGGATTTCTACGTATCTTTCCTTTGCATTCCTATTACGCATTCGATATGCATCGTATGGGGAAACATATCTACAGGCTGCACTTCTACTGCCTTATAGCCTTCTTCTACCAAATATCCCAAATCCCTTGCCAGTGTTGATGGATTGCAGGATACGTATACGATTTTTTCTGGGTTTGCTTCTATAATTGCATCTATTAGTCCTCTGTCCAATCCACTTCTGGGAGGGTCTACCACTATAGCATCAAATCTAATTCCTTTGTTATTTAGTTTAGGTAGAATTTCCTCACTTTTCCCCAGTATAAACTCCACATTGTCTATCTGGTTTAGCTTAAGATTCTCTTTAGCATCTTCTATTGCCTCTTTTACTACCTCTACTCCATAGACCTTCCTGGCATATTTTGAAATGTATATGGAAATTGTACCTATGCCGCAGTATAGGTCTGCTACAGTTTCATGGCCTTTTAGATTCAGGTATTCCACCACTTTGTCGTATAACACCTTTGTTTGAATATGGTTTACCTGGAAGAAGGATTTGGGAGATATTAAAAACTTATATTCACCTATATAGTCTATAAGCCTGTCTTCCCCATAAAGCTTTATATCCTTTAATCCCAGTACCACTGAAGTATCCTTGGGATTTATATTTTGATATATGCTTACTACATCTAAATTTGGCTCACTGGTAAGAATATCTATTAACTCCTTCTTATGAGGCAGTTCTTCACCTTTTGTAACGACAATTACCATTACTTTATTTTCTCTGCTTGTCCTTACAACAATATTCCTTATAGTTCCCCTTCTGGTTTTCCTATCATACCCTTCAACCTTGTACTTTTTCATAAAATTCTTCATTAGTCCTATAACTTTATCTGTAGCTTCCTTTTGAATAATGGAGCTTTCTACTGGATATATTTCATGAGTACCTCTTTTAAAGTATCCAATTTCATTATTTGGACCTACCTTGAATTCTCCTTTGTTTCTATACCTATAAGGGTATTCCATGCCAATGGTATCCCTAACTGCTACATCCCCAATCTTTCCTATGCGCTCCAAACTGTTCTTAACTATGTTCCTCTTTAGTTCCAACTGCTTGTCATATTTTAGGTTATGAAGCTCACATCCATCGCACTTATCTGAATGTATGCATTTAGATTCTACCCTGTATGGCGATTTCTCAAGTATCTCTATTGTTCTTCCCAGCCCGTAGTTCTTTTTTAACTTTATTATTTCAGCCAGCACCTTGTCTCCTAAGGTACATCCTTCAACAAAAAACGTAAATCCATTGTGTTTTCCTACACCCATTCCTTCATTGCTCAAATCAACAATTTCCAATTTCAATCTGTCTCCAATACTATAATCCATTTCCATGCTCCTTCCAAAAAAACAGGGCACATAAAGCGCCCTTAAAAGAATCAGTTCCCATATTTTCCTCATCATTTTACCCAGTTTTTCATAAAGTATACTTGCTTTATCTAATTCTTATTCTTCTATACCCTTTTTTAATCATGCTCTCTATTTTTAGCTTGATTAAGCTTACATAAAATTCTCTCGTTACAGGAAACACCATTGTAATGCCTATTATATCCGTTACAAATCCGGGTAAAAGCAGCAAAAGCCCGCCAATAAGTATGCACAAGCCTGAAAGGATATTATCCCCTGGCACTTTTCCTTGAGATAAATTTATTCTTATATTTCTATATACTTGAAGTCCCTCGGATTTTGCAAGGTAAATTCCTGCCATTGCAGTTACTGATACCAGTGCAATGGTTTTCAGAAGACCAATAGTTTCAATAGCTTTTACTAGAACAAATATTTCTACTGCAGGTATGATTAGCAGTATGGGTAATAGCTTCCTCATTTTGCCTCCTCTAATAGCTTCCAGATGTCTTCATGTTCCTTTCTGAAATTAATAGGCTTAATATTCCTGTCTACAAAGGCATGAACTGTATATCCTGTTGCCAGAAGTTCATTATCTTCCTTCCTATATAGCGAATACTCAAATTCAATCCTTACATCTGTAAGCCTTCTTATTCTGGTCTTTATGACTACTTCATCGTCATACCTGGCTGGTTTTATATACTTACAATATGCTTCAGCCACTGCAGTATATACTCCTAATTTCTCCAAATCCAGATATCTGATTCCAAGGCTCCTCAAAAATTCTACCCTTCCTATCTCAAACCATGTGAAGTAGTTTCCATTATACACTACTCCCATCTGATCTGTATCCTTGTATCTAACCCTTATAGTTGTAGAATTCTCCATAGATACCTCCTAGAGTACTTGAGCTTCTCCCTTATATACCACTCCTGTAGCTGCATCTACAGTTACTATATCCCCATCCTTCAATATGCTGGTAGCATCATTTGCTCCTACAATTGTTGGTATTCCAAAGTTCAACCCCACTATTGCTGCATGGGAGGTAAGTCCTCCTCTTTCTACAATTATAGCTTTTGCCTTCTCCATAAACTCTACCAGGTCGCTGTCTGTATATTGGCAAACCAGAATATCTCCTTTTTTGAATTTACCCTTCAGCTCATCCCTGCTGTTTCCTATGCAGACCTTGCCATATACAGATTTCTTTCCAATACCTGTTCCCTTTAACAGTATCTTTCCAATGGTGTGTACCTTAAGAAGATTTGTAGTCCCTGAAACTCCTACAGGTATTCCGGCAGTTATTACTATCAGGTCACCTTCATTTACATATCCCTTCATCATGGCGCTGTGAATAGACATATCTATTACTTCATCTGTATTCTCACTTTTAACTGACAGCACCGGATATACTCCCCAGACTAAAGCCAGCTTTCTCATTACCCTTTCTGTAGTAGTGGCTGCAATTATAGGGGATTTTGGTCTGAATTTAGATACTGCCTTTGAAGTATATCCGCTGGATGTAGCCGTTATTATGGCTGTTGCCTTCAGATCTTCAGCTATAGTACAGGTTGCCCTGCTAATTGCATTGGTTGTGGATATATGATTATCCAGTATCCTTTTTGATATTAAAGTATCCAGATATTCTGTTGATGTTTCAGTTCTTATGGCAATGTTGCTCATGGTCTTTACAGCTTCTACAGGATATTTTCCAGCTGCAGTTTCACCTGACAGCATTATGGCATCTGTACCATCAAGTATGGCATTTGCCACATCAGTAACCTCCGCCCTTGTAGGCCTTGGGTTCCTTATCATAGAATCCAGCATCTGTGTTGCAGTGATAACCGGTTTCCCTGCTACGTTGCATTTTTTGATTATCATCTTCTGAAGTAATGGAATTTCTTCCGGCTCTATTTCAACGCCTAAATCACCTCTGGCTACCATTATGCCATCAGAGGCTTCAATTATCTCATCTATATTATCAATGCCTTCCTGGCTTTCAATCTTGGATATTATTTCAATGTGCTCTCCTCCGTTTTCCTCCAGTACCTTTCTAATTTGAAATACGTCATCTGCCTTTCTTACGAAGGAAGCAGCTATGAAATCCACATCATTTTCAATTCCAAATTTTATGTCGCTGATATCCTTTTCTGTTATAGCTGGCAGATTTATAGGAGTGTTGGGCACATTGACCCCTTTATGGTCTTTTAATGTCCCACCATTTATAACCCTGCACACTATATCAGTTCCATTGACTATTTCCTTAACCTCTAATTCCACCAGCCCGTCATCAATGAGTATTCTGCTGCCTATGGTTACATCATTTGGCAATCCAACATAGGATATGCTGACAATGGATTCATCTCCTTCAACATCCCTTGTTGTCAGAGTAAATATATCATTATCCGATAGAGTAATAGCTCCATTTTTAAACTTCTTTAGCCTTATTTCCGGCCCCTTTGTATCCAGCATTATGGCTATTGGCAATCCTAATTCATCTCTTACCTTCTTGATGGTATCTATCCTCTTCTTATGCTCCTCATAGGTACCATGGGAGAAATTGAGCCTTGCCACATTTAAACCATTGAGAATCAGCTGTTTTAACACTTCTTCATCTTCTGATGCAGGTCCTATGGTACATACTATCTTTGTCTTCTTCATGTTATCACTCCTCTTATCTATATCGAAAGAATTTTTGCAATCTCATAGGTATGCTTATCAAATACCTTTTGTGTATTCAATGCTTCTTCCAGGTCTACGCTTATTATTTCATTGCACTTTACACCTAGAGCTTTACCTGTTTCATTTGCCAATAAAAGCTCTACTGCTTTATTACCCATTTTGCTTGCAAGTATTCTATCAAATGCTGTTGGAGTACCCCCCCTTTGAATATGCCCCAATATAGTAACTCTAACATCAGTATTTGTCCTTTCCTGTACTGTTTCAGCTACTTCATAGGCATTACCTACTCCTTCTGCCAGAACTATTATATGGTGCAATTTCCCTCTGTTTTTGCCTTGTATTACCCTTCTGCATACCTCATCTATGTTAAAATCCATTTCAGGAACAATAATGCTCTCTGCTCCTCCTGCCAGCCCTGCATAGAGGGCAATATCGCCACATGAACGCCCCATGACTTCCACTACATTTGCTCTTCCGTGGGACGTTGAAGTATCCCTAAGCTTGCTCATGGCATCCACTACCGTTTCAACAGCAGTGAAAAATCCAATTGTATAGTCTGTATATCCCATATCATTATCAATTGTACATGGAATACATATAACAGGTATTCCTGCATCATTTAAGGCCTTTGCACCACGAAAGGTACCGTCACCTCCTAATATTACCAGACCGTCAATATCAAATATTCTCAGCACATTCAATGCCTTGTTAAAACCTTTTTCCGTCATAAATTCATCTGACCTGGCACTTCTTAGCATTGTACCTCCTCTGTGTATTATATCTGCCACAGATGATAGGTTCATTTCCTCCAGCTTGCCGTTTATAAGGCCATTATACCCTTCCTTGATTCCATATACCTTCAGCTTGTTGTATATGGCTGTTCTTACAACTGACCTTATAGCAGCATTCATCCCTGGAGCATCTCCACCGCTTGTTAAAACTCCTATTGTCTTCATATTTAACCTCCCAATAATCACATTATACCTAAATCAAACAATACTGACTGTATCTCATCAGCTTCAAATTCAGGAGCCAGTATTTCGTATAACTCCTCATCCCCTTCTTTAGCAAATAGCTTAACCTTTACCAAGAAGCCTTCATCTTTAAGTTTTTTTTCTATTTTTTTTGCTGATTCCAAACCTGTAGCAAGATATACTGCAGTCCACATTTTAAACTCCCCTACCTGAAATAAATATTATTATATATCCTAATATAATTTATAGTTTAAGCTCACCTTAAGAGCCTAAGAAACCTTAACATTTTCCTCTCCAAGGATGCTTATAAGCTCCTGGAAAAGCTCTTTTTCTTCAGTATTAACCCAATAATCCCTATGGGCCATTACAGTTCTATTTGTCGATTCCATATACACATACACAGGTATTTCACCTTTATGCTTTAATAAAACCTTTTTAATGGATTCTAATACATCAATTGATTTGCCTTTTGATATTTTAAGGTAAACCTTCCCCTTTCTATACTTTGAAAGAGGGCTTATCCTTTCACATATTATTTTAGGGTCCTCTTCTTCACTTGTAGTAATCTTCCCTTCAATAACCACAATGTTATCTTCTTCAATAAACCTGTTATATTTTTCATAAGTGGCAGGAAATACAATGCACTCTATTGTTCCATATAGGTCTTCCAGGTCTATAAATGCCATCATGTTGTTGTTCTTGGTTATTTTATTCTTTTTAGAATTAATAATACCACCAATTACTACTCTTTTTCCATCCAAATTTTCACTCATATTATTTTCCATATGCTCATTTGCTTGCAATATCTCAGAAGTATTCAGTGTTGTAATTCTCTTAAGCTCATCCTCATAGGGCTGTAATGGATGTCCACTTATATATATCCCCAGTGTTTCCTTTTCCATAACCAGCAGATTTCTCTGTGGAAATTCCTTTAAATCGGGAAGATTATCAATGCATATGTTGTTATTGATATCTTCAAACATTGAAAACTGGCCATCCAGATTTCTCTTCATATTAGCATGGATACTGTCCATTGTCTTTTCAAATATGGCCAAAAGCTGTGCCCTATTTCCTCCCAGGCTATTCATAGCGCCGCATTTTATCAAACTTTCCACTGCTCTCTTGTTCACAATGGATGGATTTATTCTCTCAATGCGCTCGCAAAAATCAGTGAAACTTTTAAAAGGCCCTGATTTCCTTGCTTCTATAATTACATCTATCAATGCCTCACCTACATTTTTTACTGCCATTAGACCAAATCTTATTTTCCCATCCACAACTGTAAACTTCTTATAGCTTTCATTTATATCAGGAGGAAGCACTTCTATACCTAACCTCTTACATTCCTGGATGTATAGTGAAACAGAATTGGTATCCCCCATTACGCTGCTTATCAGTGCAGCCATAAATTCCACAGGATAATAGTACTTGAGCCAAGCAGTTCTATATGCTACTACTGCATAAGCTGCAGAATGGGACTTGTTAAAGGCATATTTGGCAAAATCAATCATCAGATCATAAATCATGTTTGCCGTCTTTTCATCTACTCCATTTCTTATGGCACCTTTTACTATGACATGACCCTTTTCATCAGTTTCACCGTATATGAACCTTTTTCTCTCCCTCTCCATAACATCCATTTTCTTCTTGCCCATGGCTCGCCTTAAAAGGTCTGCACCACCCATGGTAAATCCGCCTATGTCCCTTACAATCTGCATTACCTGTTCCTGATATACTATGCAGCCATAGGTTACCTCTAAAATAGGCTTAAGCTTTGGATGCAGATATTCAATGTTCTCAGGATTGTTTTTGTTTACAATATACTGGGGAATTTGATTCATGGGTCCGGGTCTAAACAAGGAGTTTGCAGCTATTAGGTTTTCAAACATATTTGGCTTAAGCTCCTTTAAAAACTGCCTCATGCCGGCACTTTCAAACTGGAACACTCCCAGGGTTTCTCCCTTTGCAAACATATCCAGCACATTGGGGTCCTCGTAATCAATAGCGTTGAAATCAATTTTACATCCATGATTCCTTTCTATTAACTCCACTGCATCTCTGATAACTGTAAGGGTTCTTAGCCCTAAAAAATCCATCTTTAAAAGACCCAACTCTTCCAACTCTATCATATTAAACTGGGTAGTTATGGCATCGTTGTTTCTTGACAGGGGTACATAGTTGGTTATGGGCTCCTTTGATATGACTACCCCTGCTGCATGGGTAGATGTATGGCGAGGAAGGCCTTCCACAGCTAAGGCCAGGTCAATTAATTTCCTTACTTCATCCCTTGTTTCATACAGTTCCCTTAATGTCTTGTTTACATCCAGAGCTTTTGAGATGGTCATTCCCAATTCCATTGGGATCTGTTTTGCTATATAGTCAACTTCTCCATAGGGCATGTTTATTGCTCTTCCTACATCCCTTATGGCTCCCCTTGCTGCCATGGTACCAAAGGTGCATATTTGAGCAACCCTATCAGAACCGTATTTATTCACCACATAATCTATGACCTCTTCTCTTCTCTCATAGCAGAAGTCTATATCTATATCAGGCATGGACACCCTCTCAGGGTTCAAAAACCTTTCAAACAGCAAATCGTATTTTAATGGGTCTATGTCTATTATCCCCAAGGCATAGGATACAATGCTTCCAGCGGCGGAACCCCTTCCAGGCCCTACCATTATTCCTTTATCCTTTGCATACTTAATAAAATCCCAGACGATTAAAAAGTAATCCACATAACCCATGTCCACTATTGTCTTAAATTCAAAATCAAATCTCTCTTCTATTTCCGGGGTTATATCATTATATCTCTTTTTAAGCCCTTCAATACATAATTTTCTAAGATACTCTACATTGGTATATCCTTCAGGCACCTTATATTCAGGCAAATGCATGGTGCTGAAGTCTAAGGTTACATTGCACCTTTCGCCAATCCAGACTGTGTTCTCCAAAGCTTCTTTTTTATAATCAAATAGCTCCCACATTTCCTCACAGGACTTTAAATAGAATTCGTCTGTAGGAAATTTCATCCTGTCCTTATCATCCACAGTCTTTCCCGTTTGTATGCACAACAGCACATCGTGGACCAATGCATCTTCCTTTTTTAAATAATGTACATCGTTGGTTGCCACCAGTGGAATTCCTGTTTCTTCACTTAATCTTATGAGAAGCTCATTTACCTCTTTTTGCTCCCTGATTCCATGGTCCTGTAACTCCAGAAAGAAATTATTCTGTCCAAATATATCATTGTATTCAAGGGCTACCCTTTTGGCCCCTTCATAGTTTCCATTCAATAGATGATGCTGCACCTCTCCTGCCAGGCAGGCGCTTAAAGCTATTATTCCCTCACTGTATTTTCTAAGTACATCATGGTCTACCCTTGGCTTATAGTAGAATCCCTTTACATATCCTTCTGAAACAATTTTCATCAGGTTTTTATATCCAACATTGTTTTCAGCCAAAAGCACCAGGTGATACTGATTCTTGTCCTTCTGTTCCTTCTCATAGTATTTGTTTATGGCTACATACACCTCTGAGCCCAATATGGGCTTAATGCCTTTTTGTTTAGCCTTCTTATAGAAATCTATAACTCCAAACATAGCCCCGTGGTCTGTTATGGCTATGGTATCCATTCCTAATTCCTTTGTCCTATCCAAAAGGTCTCCAATTCTTGCAGAGCCATCCAATAAGCTGTACTCTGTATGGACATGCAGATGAACAAATCCATTCCTATTCATAAAAAAACCCTTCCTAATGTAGTATAATTATATTTTATCACAAATACAGAATAATAAAACTGTAAAATACAAGGCTTGTTGAAGTTATAGAAGGTATTTCTTTAGTGCTATACTATGTTAATATATTAACATATCTTGAGGGAATTTTCTATGTTTTTTGAATATTTAAATATATTATCTTTGTCTAAAATGTGTCAACTATGCGTATTTCTTGAATAAAATGGAATTGACACCAGGTTATATATTTGATAATATTGTATCGATGTCATAATTTTCTTTATATAAATAGTTTTGAAAATAAACACTAAAAGGAGGACACTTGATGAACTCAGATAGCACTAGAGCTGCGGGAATGTCTTCAGATGTTATTTACGAGAAAGTAAAGAAAGATAGTATACAGGATAAATCAAATATAAAAAAGGCAATTAGCCTAGAAACCTTTGTTTTCCTGGGTTTGTTTATTGCCCTGTTTGGAGCTTTGGGAAGCAAAATGGGTGCTATAAACATGATAAACACAATAATGAATACAGCTTATGCCCTGCTAATTGACACAGTATTCTACATCATGAGCATTGCAGTCATCGCAGGAGCAATTTCAGGACTGTTTTCTGAATTTGGAGTAATAGCAATGATAAATAAAATCCTTTCGCCACTAATGAAACCCATCTATGATTTACCTGGTGCTGCCATTATAGGCGTTCTATCAACTTACCTTTCCGATAATCCGGCAATACTGACTCTGGCAGATGACAGAAACTTTAAAAAGTACTTCAAAAAATATCAGTTGCCAGCACTGACCAATCTGGGTACAGCTTTTGGAATGGGGCTTATTATCACAGCTTTCATGATAGGATTGCACTCTCCTACCGGGGAGAATTTTATATTAGCAGTTGTAGTAGGAAATATAGGTGCAATAATAGGAAGTATTGTAAGTACCAGACTAATGCTAAGGTATACATCCAGGATATATGGAAAAACTGAAATGTGCATCCCACAGGATGAAAGCTCTAACAATTCCGATTTCAACTATCGTACTGTTCGCAGCGGAAGCATCGGAACAAGGTTCATGGATTCCCTATTAACCGGTGCAAAATCAGGAGTGGATATGGGCCTTGCAATAATACCCGGAGTTTTAATTATATGTACAATTGTGCTTATGCTTACCAATGGTCCTTCTCCTGATGGATATACTGGTGCTGCCTACGAAGGAATTGCCTTTTTACCTCTGATAGGCAAAAAGCTTAAGTTTATTCTGGTCCCCTTATTTGGATTCTCATCTCCTGAAGCTATTTCCGTTCCTATAACTTCCCTGGGTGCAGCAGGTGCAGCCATTGGACTTGTTCCAAAGATGGTTGAAACTGGTGCCGTACATGCAAATGATATCGCAGTCTTTACAGCCATGTCCATGTGCTGGAGCGGATATTTAAGCACCCACGTTGCCATGATGGATGGATTAAAGTGCAGCCATCTGACAGGGAGGGCTATATTTAGCCACACAATTGGAGGGCTAGTGGCAGGAATTTCTGCAAACTGGATATTCAAGCTTATATCACTGATAGTTTAAACAGGGATGGTTTTCTTTCCATCCCTTCTTTTTTAATGATTATGTTTATGGTAGAATATATTCATAAATATTATGGAGGTTGGCCATGGACAATATAATAATTACAAATAACAGATTAGTATATGAAAAGTATAAGAACCTATTCCCTATGGTGTACAACGAGAAATATTCCTATCTGGATGTTTTGGAATATGTAAGAAATAAAGTACATGAAGGCCATGTATTGATTACCCATCCCTTATCAGGAAGCATTAAACCAAATGAAACTCCCTATAAAACTATAGTAATAAGCAAGAAGAAGGGAGCTTTGGACTACGACAGTTTAGCCATTATAGAAAACAGCATTGCTACAGCCAAGAAATTTATATCATCAAAGCCTACTCCAAACTGGCCAGAAAGAATTCTTGAGGATTTTAGAATTGTTGACCTTTCCTTAATTGAAAATGCCATAGATAAATTAATATAGAACAATCCCTTTAACTGGATTGTTCTATATTAAATCCTTCAAATCCTTTGCTATTAAGTTGGTTAATTCCTCAATGGCTTCCTTTTCATCTATGCCATTAGTGATTATTGTTATTTCATCTCCTGAAAAGGCGCCAAGGGACATAACGCCTATTATGCTTTTCCCGCTTACCTTCCTGCCATCAAGTTCTATATACACATGGCAGGAAAACTTGTTGGCAACTTGTACAAATAATGCAGCTGCTCTTGCATGTAATCCATCCTCATTATTCAATACTACCTTTCTTTTCTGCATTAAACTTCTCCTTTCTTCTTAAATCTTCTGCTATCTTTTCTATTCTCCTGAATCTATGGTTTACACCTGATTTCCCCACTGGCGGTTTTAACATAGCTCCCAGTTCTTTTAAACTGGCATCCTTGTTTTCCAGCCTTAATCTGGCTATTTCCCTAAGGTTCTCTGGGAGCTTGTCTATTCCTATTTTACTATCTATATACTCAATGTTTTCTACCTGCCTAATAGAGGCATTTATGGTTTTGCTTAAATTTGCAGTTTCACAGTTAACAATTCTGTTTATATTGTTTCTTACATCCTTAAGTACCCTTATGTCTTCAAACTTCAGCAATGCCTGGTGGGCTCCTATTATATTCAATATATCAACTATCTGCTCCCCTTCTTTTAAATAAATCACATAGTTCTCCTTCCTCATGACTATTCTGGCATTCAGCCCGAAGGAATTGATTATTTGAAGGAGATCCCTGCTGTGCTCCTCGTTATTTGTTACAAATTCCATATGATATGATTTCTCAGGATTGCTTATTGAGCCACCGCCCAAGAAAGCTCCCCTTATATACGCTCTTTTACAGCATCTATTCTTAATAAGCCTTTCCGGAACCTTATAGAGCACATTGAAGTTGTTGTCTTCTCCATCCATTATCAGACCTACATCCCTAAGTATCATATTGACTATGTTTGTATTCATGACCACTATCAGATAATTGTTATTCTTCTTCAGCTGCCTGTTTCTTCTAACCATTACTTCCACTTCTGTATTGTATAATATCTTTAGAAGGGAAAATATCCTTCTGGCTATGGCAGCGTTTTCAGTTACGAATTTAAGGCTTATCCTTCTCATACCTGATATCTGAATTGTTCCGCACATACGAATAATTGCAGCCAGTTCTGCTATTGAACAGCATTTATTCTCAATAGGCAATCTTGATATTTCATTTTTAGCCATAGATGAAAATGACATAATATCTCTCCTATTTCTATTCTATTAGTTCTAAAGCTTTCATTATTATTTTTTTCTCGTCCTTATACTTAACTAAATCCAATACCTTGTCAATATGAACAAATTTGGCTTCAACAAATCCTTCTCTCTTTTGAGGTACTGATTCCATGCTATTGGTCTTCATCAGATACCAGTGGACAGTCTTATATACCATTTCATTTCCCTTAATATTTTTATAAGTATAATGGACCATTCCAATATACTTTATAATCTCTGCTTTTACGCCGCTTTCCTCCAGGACTTCCCTTATTGCCGTAACGCGTGTATCTTCATCCTTTTCAACCCTTCCCTTTGGAAGTACCCAATCGCCATTAAACTTTCTCAATAACAGTATAGTATTACCAAATACTACAACACCTCCGGCACTCACTTCCTCGAACACTATAACCAACTCCTATATATTTTACTATATGAATATTAAGGTTATTATACTATAAAATTTAATAAAGTGCTAAAAAAATTTTTCAATATTAAGATAATATAGTATTATATATAATATAGCATCAAGATAGTCAAATTCTAAGGAGGTATTTTTGTGAAATTAGATATGGATTATGTAATAGAAAAATTAATAGAACTTCTTAACATTCCAAGCCCTACAGGAAATACTGAAAAAGCAATAGATTTTGTAGAAAAGGAATTCAATTCATTAGGTATTCCTACATACAGAACCAATAAGGGAGCACTTATTGCTACCATTGAAGGAGAAAATAAGGATAAGGAAGTTACTCTATCAGGCCATGTGGACACTCTGGGAGGAATGGTAAAGGAGATAAAATCCAATGGAAGAATTAAACTTGCCCAAATAGGCGGTTATGTAATGGATACAATAGAGGGAGAATACGTTTCCATAGAAAACAGCCAAGGAAAGATTTACACTGGAACAATCCTTATAACAAAAGCCAGCTCCCACGTTCATGGACAGGCCACCAAGGATACTGAAAGAAATGCTGACAATATGGAAATAAGGATTGACGAAAAGGTATCCTCCAAGGAGGATGTGCTAAAACTCGGTATAAATGTAGGGGATTTTATATTCTTCGACACTAGGACTACATGTACAAACAGCGGGTACATAAAATCCAGACATTTAGATGACAAGGCGGGAGTGGCATGTATATTAGGAATTGCAAAATACCTGGCAGATAATGACATAAGACCTAAATACACCACAAACTTCTTCATAAGCAACTATGAAGAAGTAGGCCATGGGGCAAGTGCTGGCATACCTGAAAAGACCTTTGAATTTATTGCAGTGGATATGGCTGCCCCAGGTGAAGGACAGGCTTCAGATGAGTACAGCGTTACAATCTGTGCAAAGGACAGCTCCGGGCCATATGACCTGAGCCTTAGAAAGAGGCTTGTGAACTTGGCTGAAGCAAATAACCTAAGCTATAAGATAGACATATACCCCTATTATGGCTCTGATGGCTCTGCTGCATTAATGGCAGGATATGATTTCAAAGTTGCATTGATTGGCCCTGGTGTTGACGCTTCCCATTCCTACGAGAGAACCCATAGGGAAGCTTTGGAAAATACAATTAAATTAGGCATTTTATACCTGACTGAATAGCTTTTACTTAAACCACCTTGAATTGTTATACATAGGCAATATTCCCAGGTTTAAATTTTACCGGAAAGCCTATAATATAATCGAGGTGGTTTAATGTCCATTAACGAAAAATTCATAATAAACCTGCAGGGAAAATCATTTGTTACCTATGAAGGATTACTGGATCTTGCCCATCAGAAGGGTTTAAAATCAATTGCAGTTGAGCTAATACAATTGCCTACACAGGAAAACAACATGACTGCCATCTGTAAAGCCACCGCTACAACTGAAAACGGAATTTACACCGACATAGGCGATGCCAGTCCTCAATCAGTAAACTCAAGTATAGCACCCCACATAATCAGAATGGCATCCACCCGTGCCAAAGCCAGAGTTTTGAGGGATTTAACCAATGTAGGAATGACAGCTATTGAAGAGATATCCCTGGACGAAAATATAAATGATGGTGTAGACAATTACATTGCCAATGCAGAAGATCCTCCTACAAAAAGACAGATTGAAACCATCAAGAAACTGGCAGAAGAATTAAATACCAATGTCAACTATGAAGAGCTGACAAAAAGAACAGCTGGTACACTGATTTCCAAAATGCTTGGAGAGATTAAAAGACCATAGTATTAAAGGCGGCCTTAGCCGCCTCTATTTATTTGCTATGTCCATTAATATCTGGCTTAACTTCATGGAATCATGGCGAATATAATCATTCTTTATATCCACGAGATTTTCTTTAATCAGCTTAATGCCTTTTTTCTCTAAGATATCCTCATCTGAATCCCCCAATACTACAGGCTCTGAGCCATCAAATATATATTTTCTGAGGGTTTCTTCCGGAATCTCCTCAATATTTGCAATGACATAATCCAGGAAATCCTCCTGGCTATGTTTTAATATAGCATTTACATGGTCTAAAACTGTATAGCCATCAGTTTCGCCAGGCTGAGTCATTACATTGGATATATATACTTTCGGAGCTCTGGCGCTATGGATTTTGCCTACCATATTGTTTACAAGCAGATTGGGAATAACGCTGGTGTAAAGGCTTCCCGGGCCAAGTGCAATAACATCTGCTTCCTCTATTGCTGTAATGGCTTCATCCAATGGGTAACTAATCTTAGGCTCCATGTATATGTAATCAATTCTGCTTCCTAATTCCTTGTTCTTCAATGGAATTTTTGACTCACCTTTTATAACGTGGCCATTTTCCAGTACAGCATATAATGTTACATTTTCCAAGGTCATAGGAAGCACCTTGCCTGTAACAGCCAATACATTACTGGTTTCCTTTATGGCTACTTCAAAGCTTCCATATATCTCATTCATTGCTGCCAAAAGCAGATTTCCAAAGCTTTGCCCTTTCAGCATTCCCTCCTTGAATCTGAACTGTAGGAGTTTTTCCATGGTAGGCTCTGTATTTGCCAGTGCCAGTATGCAGGAGCGGATATCTCCAGGCGGCAGCATCCCCAAATCCTCTCTTAATATTCCTGAGCCTCCTCCATCATCGGCAACTGTAACAATTGCAGTTATGTTTGAAGTATATTTCTTTAAACCTCTTAACAATACGGATAATCCTGTTCCTCCACCAATAGCTACTACCTTCGGCCCTCTATCTAATACATTTTTTCCTCTCTTCATAAATCATTCCCCTTTAAGTTAACTTATAATCCCTATGGGATGCAATGGCTCTATGTCCGTTTGCTTCCAGCCTTCTGGCAATTTCCTTTGCAATTGCAACAGACCTGTGCCTACCTCCAGTACATCCAATTCCTACCACAAGCCGAGTTTTCCCTTCCTTTATATAGTTTGGAATTAAAAATTCCAGCAGGTCCACTACCTTATCCACAAATATATTGGTCTGCTCCCATTTAAATACGTATTCCCTAACCTTTTCATCTTCACCTGTAAGGTCCCGCAATTCTGGAACATAATAAGGATTGGAAATAAATCTGGCATCAAATATCAGGTCTGCATCTAGCAATATTCCATGTTTAAATCCAAAGGAGACTACAGAAATAGTAAGCTTCTCCAGTTCCAGCCCCTTCAGGAATATCTTTGCAATTTCCTCCTTGAGCATTCCAATGGTAAGCCTGGAGGTGTCTATGACATAATCTGCCCTATTCTTTACATTTTGGAGCAGTTTTCTTTCTTCAATAATTCCATCAACAATGCTTCCATTCATATTTAATGGATGGGGCCTTCTTAGCTCTTTGTACCGCTTTATAAGAACTTCATCTGATGCATCCAAGAATAATATCTTGTAAGTAATGCCTTCCTTCTCCAAGTCATCTAATCCTTTAAATAAATCCTCGAAAAATATTCCTCCCCTAATATCTGCTACTATTGCAACCTTTTCAATTTTTCTCTTTGATTGATGGCATAGCTGTGCAAACTTTCCCAAAAGGGCAGGTGGCAGGTTGTCCATGCAGTAGTATCCAATATCCTCCATGGCTTTCATTGCCTGGCTTTTCCCTGCTCCAGACATGCCTGTTATGATTACAAACTCCATACAATTCACCTCTATTGTTTTTCCACGTTCCTTATCCTATGGATAGGTATTCCTGCTTTTTTGGCCCTTATAATTGCCTTTTCCACCTCTCCTACTTCTGAAGGGTGATGAGCATCGCTGTTTATGTAAAAGTCAACCTTTGTACCTAATGCTATCCTTATGCTCTCAACTGACAGCTCATTGTGCTTTGCATTAATCTCCAGGGCAATTCCCTTTCTGTAGGCTGCTTCTGCAACTTCCTTTATATTTAGCCTTGCCTTATCCCCCGGATGGGTAATCATATCTATAGGATATCTTTCAATGGCTTTAAGTATAGCCTCTGTGTTCTTTCTTTCTACCCATTCCCTTATAAAAGGCAATGCCTTCGATAATGGATTCATTGCATTTAAAATCATGTATTCCTTTACGGATTTAGGTATAACCCCATAGTGGAACCCTAAAAGCAATATATCCAATATTTCAATTATCTCATCATCCACATCTATGGTACCATCATATCCAATTATGTTTGCTTCTACACCTAAAAGGATTCTGATTCCCTTTTCCTTGTATTCCTCGTTTAACTGGTCTATCTCTTTCTTCATCTTAAACAGGTTTTCCCTCTTAACGCCATATAGATAGTGGCCTGGGCCATGGTCACAAATGCCTATTTCCTTTAGCCCCTTTTTCAGCGCTGCTTCCACATTGTCCCTTATGGTTCCCTTACCATGGCTGTATATTGTATGGGTATGGTAATCTGCTATCAGTCTCATATATTTCCCTTTCTATTCATCTCCTACTATTTTTACTTCAGGCTCCAACATGACATTGAATTTGTCATGAACTACCTTTTGGATTGTCTTAATAAGGGTTATGACTTCCTCAAAGGTAGCCTCACCAATATTTACCACAAAACCGCAGTGCTTTTCTGACACTTGAGCATCCCCAAAGCGCAATCCCCTAAGACCTGCATCCTCTATAAGCTTTCCTGCAAAATAGCCTTCAGGCCTTTTAAATGTGCTTCCAGCACTGGGGTATTCCAAAGGCTGCTTTGCTTCCCTTCTATTTGTAAGATCCTTCATCCTTTCCTCTATAGCTGAGTATTCCCCTTTTTCAAGTTTAAATTCAACACCCAATACGATAAGTCCCTCATCAATTACGCTGCTGCCCCTATATCTGAATTTCATATCCTCATTGGATAGTTCCACTATGTTGCCGTTTCTATCCAAGGCCTTCACCTTAGTTACAACATCCTTCATCTCCCCGCTGTAGGCTCCGGCATTCATAGCAATTGCTCCGCCTACAGTTCCTGGTATTCCGCAGGCAAATTCAAAACCCGTAAGGGAATGTTTTAAACATACTTCTGCAACCTTTTTCAACAGTGCTCCACTCTGGCAAAATACCCTGTCTTCTATGACATCTATTTTATCAAATCCATTGGCAATTTTTATTACTGCTCCTCTTATTCCTGTATCCTTTACCAGCAGATTTGTTCCATTACCCATAATAAAATATTTGACTCCATTTTCTCTGCAGCAGTTAATGGCATTTACAATGTCATCTTCATTATCAGGTATAATAACTACATCTGCTGGCCCTCCTATTTTAAATGAAGTATGGTTTTTCATAGGTTCATCAAATAAAATCCTGCCAAAACTCCTATCCTTAAACAGCTCATAAATTCTCGTTTCCAAAATACCACTCCTAGTCATTATTTTTATTGGTTAATCTATCTATCTCCATTTTGGCATCTTCAATAGCCTGAGAGGAAGACTTTTCCCCCAGTATAGCTTTCCTGACTTCCTCATTAATTATAGCATCAATTTCCTTTTTATTATCAATAAATGGCACATATATGGTATAATTCAAAAGCTCCTCTATTTTTTTCATTCTGGGATTTTCCATATACATATCTTCTATATCCCTTTTGACTGTAAATAAGCCTAAATTTTCTAGAGTTTTCTGGTTTCTTGGTGTAGTCAGGTATTTAAGCATATTGACACACATTTCAACTTTCTTGGGGTTATCATCCTTTAAAACCCCATAGGAAATTATGTCATCGCTTAGTATTACAGGCAAATTCTTATCTCCCTTAGGAAAATTGACCACGTCAAAGTTGAATCCCTCCCCGCTTTTATATAGGGAATCCAGATAGTTTACTGCCCATGTGCCTGTAATATACATGGCAGCTTTTCTGTCCTGATAGAACATCTGCCATGCATCCCTTTCATCTATTATACCAAAATAATCTGGCACTACATCATATTTTTCCTTTAAAGCTATAACCCTTTCCAATCCTTTTATTGCCTTTTCTCCATAAAAATTATATTCTTTCCGCTTTGGATTTATAAATTCTCCGCCATCTGATAGAATAATTGGCCAAAGGTCATAGCTATTAGCCTCTATGGATGAAATAAATCCATATTCATCTATTATGCCATCTCCATCAGAATCGTATTTCAGGTGTTTAAGGGTGTCTACAAATTCATCATAGGTCCAGTCCCCTCCCAACGGAGGAGAAACTCCTCTTTCATTGAACCTATCCAGGTTTATCAGCATTACATTTGTGCTCATAGCCACCGGTATTGCCATAATCCTGTCATTATAGGTTACAGATTTCATTACCTGATGCTTATACTCTTCTATTTCATCTTCTTTAATATATTCATCCAGTGGCTCTAACAGGCTGAAATCAAAAAAATTAGCATCTACAGGTATTATATCAGGCATTTCGTCAGGTTCAACATTTCCATTTACCAATGCATCGTAAATAGCATCCATATCTACCTGTACAAACTCTATATAAACACCTGCATTTCTTTTTTCAAAGGCCCTTATTTTATCTGCCATCCAGGAATAGGTGCTGTTAATTCTCATATCCTGCCTGGGAATATCCCATATTCTTATGATACCTCTATAAGGCTTTTCTTCCGGTTTTTCCAGTACTATAATATTGTCTATAAACAGATTATAAGTCCAAAGGACTATAAATCCAATCAGTATAACTGACAGTATTTTTCGCACACCGGCCACCTCCTATTATATAATTATTCACAGGAAGTAGCCATTATGTGGATAATGATTATGGCTCATTCTTTTTTATAGGGTACAATTTCTATTGAGTTTATAACTATAGGGTCCATTGTTACTGCTACACCTTTTCCATTATCCTCAACCATAGGCCTCCTATTTATTTCAAAAGCAGTATCCATGCCATAGAATACCTGCCCAAAAATGGTATAGTCCCCATCTAATCTTGGTACTCCCCCAAAGTTTCTATATGCTTTAATAAGCTCTTTGGTATACCCATATCCCTCACCTAATTTAGACATCAATTCCAAATATGCTGGTTCTATCCCGCTGTTGCATATTATATAGAAACCACTGGTATTGCCTTCATTGTTTCCCAAAGCTCCAACAGCACCTGTAAAATGGTGATATTCATCGTTTGTTTCCTTTTCAAAATAACCTCCATATATGCTCTTGGTTGAGTCTGTTATTCTAACCTGTATGAAGAAATCCTCCTCAACCCTGTCAAAAGCATATCCATTATAAAACCCTTCTTTTGCCAGGGCTTTAAAGTTCTTCACAGCCAGTGGAGCTGCATCAGGGAAAAGCCTTATCTTTATGTCTCCAATGCTGGTTCTTATTACTGCAATTTCTTCTCCTTCTTCAGAGTATTCCAGCTGTTTAAATGCGCTTCTTCCAAACTGTGTAAATCCTTTTTCTATTCGTCCAGGCTTATATCTAATAAACAGAAATGCCGAAAGGAAAGCAATAACTACAAACAATATTAATATAGGTTTTAATACATTATACTTTTTCATATACATTCACCTACTCTCGTGCCCCCAGAAAGTCCTTACCTGTAAATTTGAAGTAGCTTATAAAAATAAAAACAATACCCAAACCAATGTTCAAGACAATTCCAAAGAGATAATTTGACCTGTAATATCCTGTTATTGCATTTTCATAATAGCAATACATATATGGATGGAAAAGGTTAATAATTGATTCCATATCTGAAATCATATTAAATGTAAAGGCAGTAATTATTAAAAACATGGTTACTCCCAGTGTCTTTCCCGTAGAATCCGTAAATATGGATAACAGCATAACTAAAGCCACTGTAAAGAATATTAGGGCAGCTATAATTATTACTCCAAGCACAATCTTAGTGCCCATTGAAATTACCTTAAAATCATCTTCATTAGCTTTTAGAGTCAATCTATTAATTGAGCCTGAAACCACCTGCGGATAGTCAAAATCCCCTACTCCAAAAATAATGCTGTTTGTTATAAATACCAATAGAAATACAACAGATAGAATGCCAAATATTATCAAAAAAATCGAAATTGCTTTACCCATAAAAATATGCTTTCTCTCAAAGGGGTTGGTACATTCTAATTTATAGCTTCCTTCAATAACGGGTGATAAAGAAACATCCATGGACAATAAAGCTACTATTATAACAAGTATCAAAACATTGCTGTTTCTAAAGAATAAGTTTATTGAATTTACTCCGTTTGGCTTATATTCATTTTCCTTGAGCAAAATCCCCTTTTCCAGAAGATAGTCGTATTTGTATTTATGGTATCTTGCTTCTTCAATGTTTGTTTTCCTATCCTTTAGATATGCATCATCAATATATCCTTTTTCATAGGACTCTATAATGTTTGCGTATCGTTCCCTAAAATACTTGCACAATATGCGATTCCACTGAGGATCTCCCACCTTACTGAAAGCATTGCTTATTCTTCCCGTAACTGAAGCCTCCACTTTTAAATAGCTTATTTCTCCTTCTATCCTTTGAATCCTCTCTTTAAATATTTTCCTTTCATCCTCATTCCATTCTCTATATCCTATTAGTTCATTATTCAGGCCCTGCAGCTTTAATTTGGCTTTTTCAGAAATCAGTCTGTATTCCATGATGATTCTTTCATCATAACTTTTATACAGCTGATAGCTATAGACATTAACCCCTATTACAAATATAAAAAGTGCCAATATCAACAATTTGTTCCTTCTTTTATAGAAAAACTTCGTCAGCTCATATGCAATAATTTTTTTCATCTTATATTACCTCACATCAACAGATGATTATATGTTCTTTTTGCTGAAATACAATATTCCTATGGTCAACAAAAGAATTGCTGAAAGGCACAATATCAGAAAACTCGCTAAAGCAGTGGCATTACAGCTTCCATTTATTATTGCGACAGGATTATTCATTGTAAAGGGGCTTAAATTGTAATGCCTTTCATGAATATAAGGTTCACTTAATTTATAACCAGCTGTAAATACCGCCGATGCCAATCCAAAGCTTATCAGTTGGCTATTTATTATTGCAGATATCAGTTCTGCCAGTGCCACAGCAAACAATGCAAAAAGTATTGTAAATAATACAACCAGTATCAGAAAATTATAAAAAGGTATTATTTCATCCCCAAGCAGTATGGTTTCAAATCCCCTTACAGACTGCTTTGGAAGCCTGCTAATACCTATATACTTATAAGGGGCAGCCAATCCTTCTACAAAATTGTGCCTTGGAATTAGCCCTTTAAATCCTAAGGGATAATAGAATACAGGATATTTTAAACTGCCAAAACCATAATTAAATCCAATTATTGCACTGATAAATATCAATGGCATATACAAAAGAAAAAGGATATACAGTACACCGCTTATATATTTTGAAATATAATATTTCCACCTTGCAATTCCCTGAGTTAAAACCAGTCTGGCAATTCCACTGTTAACATCTTTGTTGATGCTATTATGAGCAAGTAACACCGGAAATGCCAATAATAGCACAGGAAGCACATCTATCAGGTACTTGTACAGAAATGAGATGTTGTTTATATCATCCTTGTAAACTACATCTAAATCATTATTGTATAGATAATAATGAAATTTTGCTTCATATATATTCAAAAAATCCATTAGATAAGTCTGATTTCCAAAAAAATACGTACCTATATCTTCAAAGCGTGTACCATCGCTCACTTCATCCCAAATCTCTTTTATTTCCATTTTAGCAGCTTTGGATAGAATTCTATCTGAATGTGACATATACATCTTTGCATAAATCAGACTATAGAATGCTTTGTACCTGTTGTAGCTTCTATAATCCTCATTGAATTCTGCTTTGATTATCCTTTCGGCAATTTCAATTCTTTTTTTATTGGTATATTCGTTTACAAAATAAGCCCAGTATTTGCTTCCCATAAGCCTAATATCCAGATTTTCAAGTTCAGTATTGTGTTTCCCATAAAACTGCCTATTAAGCCTTTCTGCTTTCATATTATCTATCTGCATATATGATAACAACAGTACAAGCCATACTATAATCCACGTAGTGGGGCTTTTTATGCGCCTTTTTAGGTCAGAAAGCATTAAACTTATAATAGGATCGCCTCCTTTTTACAAATCCTGATGGATTTTTAAATTTCAGGGTTTTTGTTATATATTTCGGCATAGATAGTCTCAATATCAACATTGTCCTTATATATATCATAAACCTTTATTCTTCTAGATAAAAGCTTATATAGTATTTCAGAGAGTATATCCTGATTCTGGATTTCAAATCTGATGCTGTCTGATGCTATTGTTTCCAATGAATCTTCTCCAATAATATTTGCAATAGTCTCCACTGAAGAATCTAAATCTGATACTTGAATAATGTACCTCTGAATATTGGACATAATATCCGGAACTTCTATTATTTCACCTTTATCGATAAATATGATCCTATGGGCCAGCTTTTCCACCTCTCCCAGCTGATGAGATGAAAAGAATATTGCCATATCCTCTTCCTTTACAAGCCTTTGCAAAGTGTTTCTCAAATGTATGACTCCTGATGGGTCAAGACCATTCATAGGCTCATCAAGTATAAGGAATTTTGGCTTATTAAGTATTGCTATTCCCAAAGCTAGCATCTGCTTCATCCCCGTGGAATAGCCCGATACCTTTTTGTTCAGCTCTTCTCTCAGTCCTGTAAAATCACAGACCTCCTCTATCCTTTCCTTCCCTATGCCTCTTAATCTGGCTATAAGCTGTATGTTTTCCCTGCCTGTCATATCCCGATAAAGCCCTGGACTTTCAATTAACGCTGCCTGGGATTCAAGAGCTTTTTCCCTTTCCTTAAAAAGGTCATATCCATTGATAATTATCTCTCCGCTATCAGGATAGACAAGATTACAAATGCATTTCATAGTTGTGGTTTTTCCTGCACCATATGGGCCTATAAATCCAACTATTTCATTGTGCTTAACATTAAAGGATACATTATTTAAGACCCTTTTTCTCCCATAAGCCTTATTCAAGCTTTTTACTTCCAGCGCATATTCACTTGACATTTCCTATCACTCCTAACAGAAGCTCTCCCATTATTCCCTTGAAAATATATTATCAAAATATTATCACAAAATCCTCTCAATAGTTTAATATATTATTTGAAATTTGAAAATTGTCAATTTATCTGCTATTATTGAATTAACAGCATAGTGGGGTGAATTTATGGTAAAGGTCCTTATTGTAGAAGATGATGAGCTTCTATTGAATACTCTTAAGTTCGACCTGGAATCGGAAGGATTTGAAATAATCCCAGCTACCTCCTATGAAGAGGGAATGGATAAAATAAAAAGCAACGCATATGACCTGGCAATACTTGACATAAATCTGCCTGATGGAGATGGGTTCAATATCTGCAAGGAGATTAAATCCAATTCCGATATACCTGTAATATTTCTTACAGCCAGAGATTTGGAAGAAGATGAAATAAAAGGCTTCGATTTGGGTGCAGATGACTATATTACAAAGCCCTTCAGCTTAAAGCTGCTGAAGAAAAGGATCAACGCTGTACTGAAAAGAGCTGGATTGCACAGCAATACTGCTAATTATGATGACGGATTCCTGTCAGTAAATTTTGATACTTACAAAGTATATGTTTCAGGTAAAGAACACAGTTTAACATCAACCGAGTTCAACCTTCTTAGGATTTTTATAGAAAGCAAGGGTACTATACTTACAAGGAACTTCCTATTGGAAACCCTATGGGATCAGAACTTCAAATTTGTAAATGACCATGCCCTTTCCGTGCAGATAAACAGATTGAGGGCTAAAATAGAGGATGATGACCATAAATATATTAAGACCATATACGGTGTAGGATATCAATGGATAGGCAGATAATAGATCTTAGAGGTGAGACTTTGAACATTCTTTTTACTTTGCTCATATTGTTGCTTTTGTTTCTAGGCATAAAATTGTATATTGCAGAAAAGGAATTGAACAGATTTGTGGATTTTCATAAAAATGCCACCGAAACCATTATCTCTGGCAGGAAAAATAAATCCTACCCCTTTTTCAGGGATGACAGGCTCCATAGAATGGAAAATGATATAAAAAGCCTTGAAAAATACATTAACGAGGAGAAAAGCGTAATTATTGAAGATAAGCTAAATCTGCAGTCTATAATATCGGATATATCCCACCAGGTTAAAACCCCTATATCCAATATCAAGATGATAAATGAAATACTCCTTTTCAGAAACCTGGAGGAAAAGCAGTTAAAGAATTTCTTATTATCCCTGGACAAGGAAGTAGACAAGCTTAATTTCCTTATGCAGTCCATGATTACAATGTCCCTTTTGGAAACGGGAATAATGAAGTTCAATACCAGAGTACTACCAATATATGATACAATCCTTTCATCCCTTAATTCGGCCATGTCTTTAATAAACGAAAAGAACATTGATGTAAAAGTTTCCTGCCCCAAGGACATACTAGTCAAGCACGACCCTAAATGGACATCCGAAGCCATTTATAACGTAATGCACAATGCAGCAAAGTTTTCTCCAGCCAATAGCACTATAGCTATTGAAGTAGCACAGGACCAGTTCTATACATCCATATCCATAAAAGACAATGGGCCGGGCATACCAAAGGAAAACATAAAGGATATATTCAAAAAATTCTACAGCAAAAGCGGAAGTGAAGGAAGTGGCATTGGGCTTCATTTAACGGAGAAAATAATTAAAGGTCAAAATGGATATATAAATGTGAATTCCCAATTAGGCAAGGGAACTGAATTCATATTGCATTTGCCTAATGAGTAAATTTTTGCAATGAATTGAAGTTATAGTATTGTTATGCTATACTAAAATTGTAAACTTAATATTCCGGGGAGCTCATGGGATGGGCTGAGAGGAAGTTGTTAACTTCGACCCTTTGAACCTGAAGTGGGTAATGCCAACGTAGGGAGTTTAGTTTTGAGTAACTATAGGTGTACCATTTTAGGTGCACCTTTTTTATTTGAAGGGAGGCTTGTGTAAATGTTTGAAAATATATTGGAAAACGTGCATCAAAAATCACCGCTTATACACTGTATTACCAACTATGTGACGGTAAATGATGTGGCTAATGCCATACTAGCTTGTGGTGCCTCTCCCATAATGGCTGACAGTATTGAAGAAGTAGAGGATATTACTTCTATTTGTAGTGCTACCTATATCAATATTGGTACTTTAAATGAAAGAACTGTTGATTCCATGATAAAGGCAGGTAAAAAAGCCAACCATATGAACCATCCAGTAGTTCTTGACCCGGTAGGAGCAGGAGCATCACGCTTTCGCACAGACACTTTATTCAAGCTATTAAATGAAATAGATTTCACAGTTATAAGAGGAAATATTTCAGAAATCAAGACCATCTATACTAGAAGTGGAAAAACAAAAGGTGTAGATGCAGATGTGAAAGATAGAATAAGAGAAGATACTTTAGATGATGCAATACTCCTTGCAAAGGGGATAAGCAGTAGATTAGGCTCTGTAATTGCAATTACTGGCCCTATTGATATAGTAGCTGATGAAAATAGAGCCTATGTAATATACAATGGCCATCCCATGATGTCCAGAATAACCGGTACCGGATGTATGCTTACAGGATTAATTGCTGCCTTTGTGGCAGCCAACAGAGAAAATATAACAGAAGCTGTTGCAGCAGCAGTAACTATTATGGGACTAAGCGGCGAATTGGGATATAGAAGGATGAAAGAAAATAATGAAGGAACCTCTTCATTAAGAAGCTACTTAATAGATGAGATAAGCAAGATGGATGCTGGCATCCTTAAAGGAGGTATGAAAGTTGAAATCAGATAGGAAATCCTTAAAAAGTTCTCTATTGCTATATGGAATTACTGATTCATCTATGGTTGGAAATAGAACCCTTAAGGCAATGGTAGAAGAAGCCATATTAGGTGGAGCTACCATGATACAACTCCGTGAGAAAAATATCTCTTTAGATGAATATATATCTATAGCCAGGGAGATTAAGGAATTAACAGATAAGTACAATATCCCGCTAATAATAAATGATCAGGTTGAAGTGGCCTTGGCATGTGGCGCAGCAGGTGTGCATGTAGGACAATCCGATATGGATGCCAGTATTGTCCGTGCCAAAATAGGTCCAAACAAAATACTAGGCGTATCTGCAAAAACAGTGAAAGAGGCAGTATTAGCAGAAAAAGCTGGTGCAGATTACCTGGGGGTAGGTGCTGTGTTCCCAACCTCCACTAAAAGAGATGCTGTATTAGTATCATTAGAAACTCTGAAGAATATATGCAATTCTGTTAGCATTCCAGTAGTAGCTATTGGTGGTATTAATGAGGAAAATATTATAAAGCTGAAATCCAGCGGTATAGCTGGAATATCAGTTGTATCAGCCATATTTGCACAGGAGGATGCAAAGAAAGCTGCTGAAAGGCTTAGAAAGGAAATAGAGAGAATCATTAGATAACAAAGGAGGCTTATTATGAAAAAGGTTTTGACCATTGCTGGGTCTGACTCCAGCGGAGGAGCAGGAATACAAGCAGATATAAAGACAATAACTGTTCACAAGCTCTATGCCATGAGTGCAATTACAGCCCTTACGGCTCAAAATACAACCGGAGTTTATGCAGTTATGGAATCTACTCCTGAATTTTTGGCAAAGCAGCTGGACTGTATTTTTCAGGACATTTATCCGGATTCCGTTAAGATTGGAATGGTGTCCAATAGAAACCTCATCGAAATTATAGCAAAAAAGCTAATAGAATACGATGCTAAAAATATAGTTGTAGACCCTGTTATGGTGTCTACCAGCGGAAGTAAGCTGTTACAGGATGATGCCATAGAAGCGTTGGTAAATAAGCTGATTCCTTTAGCAACCATTATTACTCCTAATATTCCAGAAGCTGAAGTGTTAAGCGGCGTGAAAATCAATAGCCTACCAGATATGGAAAAAGCAGCAACTATAATTTCAAGGAAGTTTAACGGTGCGATACTAATTAAAGGTGGACACAGAGTAAAGGATGCTGATGACCTACTATATGAAGATGGCAAATGTACATGGATTAAAGGAAAGAGAATTGATAATCCCAATAACCATGGCACTGGATGTACATTATCATCTGCAATTGCTTGCAACCTTGCTGAAGGGCATTCATTATTATTGAGCGTAAAAAGAGCAAAATCATATATTACTGAATGTTTAAAATCCAATTTAAATTTAGGAAAGGGCTCAGGTCCACTAGACCACGGTTTTGCAATAGAAGGTCTAGAAAAACTATTTAAAAATATATAGGGGGTGTCTATTATGAAAGAAATAAAAAAACTAACTCAAGCAGGTATTTTAATAGCTCTGGGAGTTGTATGCTCTACTTTAGCTATCCCCCTTGGGTTAGCTAAAGTATATCCTGTTCAACATTTTATTAATGTATTGGCAGGAGTAACATTAGGTCCTGCTTATGCAGTAAGTATGGCTTTTGTTACATCTCTTATCAGGTTTTTTATTGGCACTGGAACTATGTTGGCCTTTCCAGGGAGCATGTGCGGAGCATTTCTAAGCGGGTTTTTATATAAACATACTAAAAAGGTTTCACTGGCTTATTTGGGAGAGGTAGTTGGAACCGGGATCTTCGGTGCCATACTGGCATATCCTATAGCAGCCTTAATTATGTCCCGAGATGCTGCATTATTTGGATTCATTGCTCCCTTTGGACTGAGTTCAATTACCGGAGCAACTATATCCTTGTTGTTAATAATTGCATTTAGAAGAATAAAAACATTGAAAGAATGGAGCCAATAATAAAGACAGGGATTGCCCCTGCCTTTATCTACTTAAGCTCCTAATGTTCTCAACTGGATATTTACTTGTAATATTTCTGCTTGGCAAATAGTTTATCAGTACCGTTAGTATAAAGAATACTGCACATAATGCTATATGAAGTGGCCATGGATATAGCCAAAGCCTATACTGGAATACATCCCTTACATAATCTCCAAAGGTCATATTTAACCCTTCTAATGCGCTTACGGAAGTAATAAGCAATACTGCTATTAACAGTATATTTATAATTAGTATTGATATAAACCCGCTTATTACACCTACGTTAATATAGTGCCTTGAAAACTGTTCTTTCGTAACTCCAAGGGATTGCAGTATTCCAATTCTGTTTCTGTCCTGCTCCATCTTTGATACTGTAGTGTTGTACAGGATTATAAAGGCAATAAACACTGCAGTAAACCCTAGTAATCCTATGATAACAGCATTGTTGAATGCCTCGTAGTATAACTGGGAACTGCTGTCCTTATAGTTATACAGGGTATATCCCTTGTTATTGGCAAAAGCCAACAGCTTTGAGTCAAACACCGGATCAAGATCCCGTGAATCCGTATTTATATACCAAAGGGTGCGGCCATATTTAGTAGGATATAGAATATCTACCATAGTTTTCATCTGGTTTAAATCAACTCCATATAACCCTAATCTGGAATTAGGATAAATGGACTCCATGCATTTAGTTGAACCTATGACTATATAAGGTGCCAGATTGTTAGAAAATGGCCACATGCCTTCCTTTGGGAAATAATATATAAGCCCTCCTACAGTTACTTTTTTGGTATAATGGTCTACTACATAGCTTTCCCCTATTATTTTCTCTGCATCTGCAGACAAGTAAATAGTATCTCCAGGCTTTATGTCGTTTTGTTTGGAATAATAATCCTTGTATCTTATGCTATAGCTTAGCTTATAAGCCCCACTTCGGTCAAACAGCCATGCCATTCTGTTGCTCTCGTTTGTTGCATTCACAACTTCTTTAGTATCAAAGGACTTACCTTCAATGTCTGTATTACCAGTTAGATACATAGGAACTAACAGGATTACCTCTTCTCCTTCATCAAATTTCTTCTTATCAATTGTTCCTTCTGTTATTGCTGCACTATAGCGTTTAAACAGCTCACTTTCAATATCTACTCCATAAATTTTAGTATAGAAGGCATTCTTTATCCATTCCGGTTGGTCTTCCAGCTTAGTATTATACTTACTAAAGTGGAAAGGAAGAAGATCATTTGGAAGTAGCTTTTCAAAAGCCTTCAATAGCTCATTATTCTCAATACCATCATACCACAGGAAGGTCTGCATTCCTGCTTTATATACCTCTGCCTCCTTAATTCCTTCTATCTGCATTATCTCCTCTCTATCGCTATTTAAAGTTCTTACAGCTTCTCCATAGTAAAGCTCCATGGCATAATCAGGTCTGTTATTTGCCAGGACGGTATTTCTGTAATTATCAAAGGAGAAATAGCAAAGCAATAAGGCTATAAGCATTATGGCTATAGTAATAAAGGATATTCCAAAGGATATAAATGTCTTTCCTTTGTTAAGCTTAAAATATCTCCAGTTAATATATCCAAATGTCTGGCGTCTAATATTAAGGTCTCCGTTTTCCTTATGCTTAATCTTCTTATGTTTAGGAGGCTTTGACATTGTGCCAACTAAAGGTATCCTTATGGCATATATCATAGGAACAGCCATGCCTATAAATAATGCCAAACATCCAGCTATTACTCCCAGAATAAGTAAATCAGGCATTATATGAAATTGCAGTTCCCGTCCCTTTATTGCATTCATTCCGTATATAACAGCCCATGCTACTCCAAATCCAATAGGCACCCCAATAATCAGCCCAGTTCTTAAAAGATATACTCCTTCATAAAATAGCATCTTAACTACCTGACCATTGGTAGCTCCTATGGATTTTAACAATACTATTTTTCGCGCCCTTCTCTTCATCTGAGTCAGGAATATCTGGAATATGGCCAAGGCAGTTGTTATGAATATGACTGCAATTATGGCCAGAGTCAGAATATACTCAGTTGATGCAGTTATCTCCGGATAGGAAAATACATTTCTACGGAATCTATCTGTATTTACCTCCACCTTCTTAACTAAGTCTCCTGCTCCCTCCAGGGAATCGTCTCTATAATCATCCTTTATTTCAACAGGTGCCCAGTTTTCAGATTCTTTAAGAATCTCATCAATCTCTTCCTCCGACTTGCCAAACATATTCATCCAATAAAAAACATCTCCTATAATCCGGGGTTCTTCTTTTATATCTTCTTCCTTTGAATATTTAGATGATAATCTGTTGTACAGCTCCTCTTTATAGGAATCTGAATATAAAAATACATTGTAGAATATTCCATAATCAGAAAAATCCCCTATTTCGTTGTAACGAAGAGCATCAGTAAGGGTTTTCCCACCTTCCTCAGTTATAAAGGCATTAGGTGCCATATGTCCGCCTAAGTCCCACTTATCGGTATATGTTTGAAGAATGCCTGTTACAACAAATTTCTTTTTAAGTATAACCTTCTGATTTAATAAAAGTCCGTCTTTCTTTATGACTTCCGGAGTAAACTCTTCCCAGGGCATATGATAATAAAAGTAATTGCTATGGACTACAACTGATACATCTCCTACCTGGTCAAAAGGCGTTTCGTTGTGTTCATGGGATGTAGGCTTGGGTAAAAGAGCCCAATAATAGTAGCTTACTTCGCTTCTTAATCTATCTATTTCGTTTTGTATCTGTCTTTTAGCTTCTTCGTCATCTTCTTTTTCATATTCAATTACCAACTGGTCTATTTTCTTCTTTGCCTCTTCCTCGATTGCTTTATATTCTGATAAATATGGTTCTACATATTTGTAAAATTCCTTGTTTTTATTCATTATATATTCCTTTGGGTCTGCCTCAACTCTGGGAATTGTAATGACAACATCTATTTCCTGCCCCACTTCCAGGTCCAGATTCATATTGCTCATCTGATTCATCTCTAGCATTATCTCATTTGCCGCTTCCGGATAGCGCCCTTTATACAACGAAAATCTGCTCATGTCTATCAGGTCCTGATTAAAGGTTCCTATTACTCCACAATTGTCTGATTTCCCAATAATAAGGCTTACTCCGACCTTGTCCACTTCAGGTTCATTTATTAGATTGTATAATGTTTCCTCATCGCTTCCAAGATATGCTGCATGCCATTCTCCATATAAGTCAAGACGCTGCTCAAGCTTTGTCTTCTCTGTGCTGGCCTGAAAAATAGTCGATGCCACAATGAATATAAATGACAGTGTAATAACCAGCTTCAGCAGAAAAGTATCCTTCTTCCTGCCTTTTAATCCTTTCTTTGCAATATCCCTCATGTTATATCAGCCCCCTTATTGCCTCTTATGTCTCCTCTCTAAGCTGCCTCTATTGAGTACTACCGGAGTGCTCAATAGATGTTACCCATCCATCTGCAATAGTTATAATCCTGTCTGCTTCCGCTGCTATTTCCATATCATGGGTAACAAGTACAATTGTCTGATGAAATTTCTTTGCTGATTCCTTAATCAGTTTAAGGACCTCTCTTCCCGTTTTCTCATCCAGGTTGCCTGTAGGCTCATCTGCCAGAACTATTGCAGGTTTGGAAACCAATGCCCTGGCAATGGCAACACGCTGTCTTTCCCCTCCGGAAAGCTCATCAGGGTAATAATTTAGCTTTCCCTCTATGCCTAAAGACTTGATTACCTCATTAAAATGGTCCATATCCGGGTCCTTGCCGTCCAGATGTATTGGCATTAGAATATTTTCAATAACTGTATGCTCCTGTAGAAGGTTAAAGGCTTGAAACACAAATCCTATTCTTCTTCGACGCAAAACTGCCAGCTCCGAATCCTTTAAGTCAAATACGCTTTTTCCTTCCAGATATAGCTTCCCTCTTGTGGGCTTATCCAAACCTCCTAAAATATGCAGGAGAGTTGATTTTCCAGAGCCACTTTTGCCTATAATTGCATAGAAAAATCCTTCTTCAATTTCCAGATTGCAAGGCTTCAGTGCATGGACCTGCAGTTCTCCCTTGCCATATATCTTTTCGATATTTTCCGTCCTGAGTATAACTCCCATATGCTTCCCTCCATTTTTGTGATTTCAATACTTTTTGATATTATATCAGAAGATTCTCTCAAAATCCTCTCTTTTTGTAATAATCTTAACATTTTAAGCTTATTGGATATTCTGTATGTTCCTACTATTACTGATATTGTAATGTTAACTCTCTTTAACACAAAAATTCTCCCCTTAAAGCACCAGATTTTTGCTTTTAATCTGCCTACTTTAGAGGAGAATATAACAGGTTTTATATTTCTATTTTCTAGAAAGTATATCTAATATATTAGCCTATTCATCCTATTTCAACAAGTAATAGATAGAAATAATAAAAAATGCAATTGAAATTATTAAATTTATAGTAGCAGCAATCCTATTCCGTTGCTTCAACTCAATGCTATAAAATATGAGATTTATTGCAATGCCTATACACAAAATTCCACCTATTTTAAACTGCATTGCACCAGTCATCTGATTCTGCAGGAAAAGCAATATTAGAATAATGAAAATTATGACAACCAATACAGCAATTCTTAACCTTTTAAGAATCTCAGTTCTTATTTTTAATTTAGACACAGTATCATCCCCCTTATTTGCTATTATATCTTGTGTTTTTCCCCAGTCAATGATATTCGTTAGAATCTTATCAATTGCTATAGAGTAAAACAAAAGGTAGAGGTTTTATCCTCTACCTTTTATCTATCTATTATTCAGCTGTTTGAGTTCCTTCTTCAGCCATTTTCTTATATTTTTCGTATCTTTCCTTAGCATCTTGCTCTGCTGCCTTGAATAGCTCATCTGCTATTTCTGGGAATGTTACCTTCAAGGAAGTATATCTTACCTCTGAATTCAAGAAGTCCATAAATGGCTTGGTTGGTTCCTTAGAATCCAGTATAAATGGATTCTTGCCTTCTTCCTTGCGTCTTGGGTCAAATCTATATAGATGCCAGTATCCAGTTTCAACAGCTTTCTTTTCCTGAGCTATGCTTGTTCCCATTCCACCTCTAATACCATGGTTAATACATGGAGCATAAGCTATAATCAATGAAGGTCCGTCATAGGATTCTGCTTCCTGCAGTGC
>Ga0134096_1000444_pt1 | contig 46201 bp, 41 predicted proteins | sample 7_2taG_FD_94448 | JGI IMG/M metagenome (GOLD analysis project Ga0134096, IMG submission 94448) | Switchgrass degrading microbial communities from high solid loading bioreactors in New Hampshire, USA - 7_21_20_110_A3 metaG | ecosystem: Engineered > Bioreactor > Semi-continuous > Anaerobic >... | reverse complement strand
TTGCCGCAGTTGCGCAGAACGACGCGCACCTCCTTGGGTTTGGGCGGGCCGAGTTCTTCGTCGGCATCGCTTTTTACGGGGACACGAAATCGTTCGACGATGCGGCCTTTCAGGAAGTGTTCCTCCACAAGGAAGGGGATGTCATCTTCGGTCAGGCCGCTGTAATGCACGCCTTCGGGGTAAACCATGATCTCGGGGCCGCTGGAGCAGCCGCCAAGGCGAGATGTCTCGAGCACCTGCACTTCATCGATCAATCCCTGGGCAACGAGCTCGTCCTGCAGAGCATCTTCCAGGGCCAGGGCTCCCCGGGAGATGCATTCGGGGTCGGCACAGACCAGTACATGAGAACGGTAGTAGGGCATAGGAATACCTTCCTGCAGTTACGGGTGATCGGGCGCCGGAACGCCGGGTTATACTGGCACGACCAGATCGGTGACGACTTTGCCGCCGGTCACATGCTCGCGCATAATGCGCTCTGCCTGCTCGGGGGTGACGCGGCCGTAGGTGACCAGCGAGCCTTCGCCCGTTTCCACCTGCACGATGGGTTCCCTCTCACACATGCCGATACAGCCGGTCTGGGTGACAACGACGCCGGTGAGGTTTTCCTTTTCGATGTAATTGAGGATGGCTTTCATCGTTTCCCGGGCCCCGGCGGCGATCCCGCAGGTGCCCATGCCGACGATCACGCGCTTGCCGCCGGCTTCGGTTTTCATTTTTCTTTTGGCAAGGGCTTCTTCGCGAACCCGTTTCAGATCTTCGAGCGATTTAATGGTTGTCATGAGCAGTTCTCCTGATCACTTACATTCGGCCTGCAGCGCGGCGATCCCTTCTGTAAGGTGCGCCCGCAGAAATGCCAGCACGTCCGGATCGCTGAGGGGGATATCCCCCAGCACACGGACGATCTCGTCCGAATCGAAGGTAAAGCTGTGCGCTTCTCCCACACCGGGTAGAGTCACGTTATAGCGGAACTGCCAGCGCACCTGCGGGTTGGGGACGACCAGCGCCAGCAGGGTGCCGGGCAGGTCGCCCAGGGGCATGCGGTCGATGTGGCTGTGCTGGAAAGCCACCACCAGGCGTGTACCGCATCCGGGGGTGGATTCGATCCGCAGTTCTCCGCCGCTGGCTTCGGCGGCAGCCTTGAGCAGCGGGATCCCCAGGCCAACGCTGCGGGTGGTGCGGCTGGTTGTGAAGGGGTCTACGACCTGCTGGAGCGTTTGCGCATCCATTCCTTTGCCGTTATCTTCCACGCACAGGCGCAGGCGGTCGGCGATCAGATCTTCCTCAACGGAGATCCGGATCTCTGACGCTCCGGCTGCCAGGCTGTTCTGGGCGATATCCAGGATATGGAGCGCAATCTCTTTCATGGTTTTCTTTGGCCGGTTTTTCCCGATCGGTACTGTACGGTCCAGGACCTGTCAGTCCTGGACTCGGCGCAGGAGCTGCGGGAATTTGTTGGGCCTGACACGCCCCTGGGCGTCTTCGTCGATGATCACTACCGGCGCCTGGCTGCAGGCGCCCACGCAGCGGCAGACCTCCAGGGTGATGGCGCCGTCGGGGGTGGTCTCGCCGATGTCGATGCCCAGGGCCTGTTTGGCTTTTTCGATCAACTGGGGGGTGCCGGCGACATAACAGGCCGTCCCCATGCAGAATTTGATGGTGTGCCGGCCGCGCGGCCGGGTGGTGAAGAAGGAGTAAAAGCTGACGACCCCGTGCACCATGCTGAGGGGGACGTTCAGCTCCTTCGCCACATACGCCTGCATCGGCTCGGTGACATAGCCGATCTGGCTCTGCAGCTCGTTGAGCACGACCATGGTTGCCCCGGGGACCTCTCTGTTTTCCTGCAGGATTTTGTCGATCTGGACCCTCTTCTCGGGGATAACGAGTGGATCGTTGGGGGGGATGTTTTCAAGCAGTCGGGTCATGGATACTCCATCCATCTGGCGCTTTGCTTTGAGATTTTTTGGAACTGCGTTTTTCAGCGTTTAACCGCGTCCAATTCCCTTTTGAGAGATGCGGGAAACCCGTTATCAAACCTTGGGTTTCGCTATCAGTCTATCCTAATTGCCAGTGATCGCCATCTATCGAATGTCATGATCTAATGTGAAATTTATCACATAATGAAATAAAGGCGATTAAGCGTCGATCTGCAGCGAGCGGCCGCCGCGACCCTGGAGAGCCAGGCGCAGCTCTGAGATGGTTGGCGCCTGGATGTGCAGGATATTGGCGCCGCGCAGCTCTGAAAGGCGGTGGGCATCGCCGCCCTGGAGCAGGGGGAAGCCGGCGAGCTGCGGATAGTCAATCGACGCCCGGTGAGGACTGAGGCGCGCAGAGATTTCGATGGCGGCAAACGGCAGGTCTGGTGGAATGAACCCCAGGATTGCGAGCAGGCCGAAGGCTTTGCGGTCCACGTGGGCGGGGATGGCCATCCCACCCAGGCGCTTCACAGCGTGGAAGGCTTCCTCCAGGGTGATGCGGGCTGAGGTGACCAGCAGGCGCTCTTCGCGCCGGATGAAATCCCCGCTGGGGTCGACGACAAACTGCTCTCCGAAAAAGTCGATATTGTTCTTGATCTCGGGCAGCGCCCGGTCGACGAGAGATTGAAAGGACTGGAGCTGTGTCAGATCATCAAAAAGGCAGAGCAGGTGCACCTCTTCCTGTGTCTGGAGCTCCATCCCCGGCAGTACAGCCAGGCCGGTGCCCCGGGCAGCCTGCATGACCGCGGCTGCGTTGGCGCTGGCGTTGTGGTCGGTGATGGCGATGATGTCGATGCCACGCTCCAGCGATTCCTGCACGATCAGCGGGGGGATCATTTCGACTTCGGCACAGGGGGAGAGCACCGTATGGACATGCAGTTCAGCCCGGTAAGATCGCATATAAAGACACCAGTGTGAGCAGGATGGATACCTTCAAACCGCCGGCAGGATGGCTGCCGTACGGAGGGATGGGAGCAGCCAGCCCCGCTGCGCCTGGACGCCGGAGGCGCTCAGAGGGTGAGGTCAGGCGGTATGACGCGCAAACCGCTAGCCGCTGCGCAGGCCCAGTTCCCAGAGCCTGCCTGCCGTGCTGAATGTTGGCTCGGATGTGGAGAGCAGTGTGACGCCCTGCTGGTTGGCGCGCTCGATGGTGTCGGCATCGGGCTGGGCGCCTTCGGTGATGATCACCGCAGACAGTTCGAGCAGGGCAGCCACGGCGACGATGTTGATGTGCGCCTGCAGGGTGATCCAGATGCCGTTCTGTTTCGCGCCTGCCATGGCGCAGCTCAGCAGGTCTGAGGCATAACCACTGGACGGGGTGATAGAGGCAAAGTCTTTGCTTTCGGTCAGCAGTTTGAGATCCAGTTGATCGATGATTTCCTGGAGTGTCATAGATCCTCTTCCTGGAGAGAACGATCGTTGTTCTCTTTGAGACTGTCCTCCGGCTGGAGATAGATCTTCATGATCAGCCGGGTTCCTTTGCCTTTGATCGAGGTCAGGCTCATCTTGTCGACGCAGCGCCGGATGTTGACCAGCCCCATCCCGGCGCCAAAGCCCAGCTCACGCACGAACTCGGGGGCCGTGGAGAAGCCGGGCTGCATGGCCTGGTCGATGTCGGGGATGCCCGGACCATCGTCAATAGCCTGCATGAGGATGCGGTGGGGCTCGATCTCCACCCGGATCAGCCCGCCCTGATCAGTGTGGATGATCTGGTTCATTTCCGCTTCGTAGATGGCGATGCCGCAGCGGCGGGCGATCTGTGTGTTGGCGCCCAGGCGCAGCAGCGCGCGCTTGATGTTGGCGGAAGCGGCGCCGCCGTGCGTAAAATCACCAGCCTTGATGCGGTAGCGCATGATCAGGCTGGTGCGGTCTGAAACGATATCTTCGAAGAGGTGGCTGGCGCGGTAGACGCGGATTTCTTCGGCCTGGAAGTCTTTGTGCAGGGCAAAGAGGATGCCGCGGGTGATGTCGCCTTTGGTGATGATGCCGATCAGGTAGCCATCGGGGTCCAGCACCGGCAGGCGGCCCACACGCGTGCGGGCGAACTTCTCGAGCGCTTTGACAACCGGATCGGTGGACTTAACGGTGATGACGTCCCGGGTCATGTAGTCTTCCACGTTCTTATGCAGTTCGTGGTTCACCATCGAGCGGATCAGGTCTTCCAGGCTGATCAGCCCGACCAGCTTCCCCTGCCAGACGACCGGCGCGCCAGAGATGCGTCCCTGGCGCAGCAGCTCGAGCACGTCCTGCATTTTCATCTTCGGGGAGACCACGATCAGATCGGTGGTCATCACCTCGCGGATTTTCAGATCGTAAGAAAGCTCTTCGATGCGCGAGATATGCGATGCATCCTCGTCGGTGAAAACCCGCCCTTTACCGCCGATCACTTCACTTGTCCTGGCCATGGCCTTCCTGCTGGACAGTCTGTTCCAGGCTGGGCAGGCCCGCCTGGAATAAACGGCCGCACAGTTCAAACATCCCGAACGGGCTGCTGATGAGCGGGATGTTTTCCTGCAGGGCGATCTCAACGGTTTCGGGATGGGGCTGCTTGCCGCGCACAAAGACGATTGCGCGCACATCGGCCATCTGGGCGGTGCGCACGACCTGCGGATTGCACAGGCCGGTGAGCAGCACGGCGTCCGGGATGACCGCAGCGAGTACATCGCTCATCAAATCGGCTCCGAAACCTCCTTTAATTTCAATATCCTGGGTCAAGGGGCCCGTATGACAGACCCCATTTGCGATTTGAATAATCTGGCTGAGCTTCATTGATGTCGTTTTCCGTTTCCCTGGAATTTTTTTAACATCCTGCGGTTTGTTTGCAGGGATTTGCCAATTGAACCCGCTCCGGGTGGGTATAAACGGTGAACTGGGTGCGGCGGGCATAACCGATCAGCGTGATGCCGGTGCGCTGCGCCGTCTCGACGGACAGCGAGGTGGGCGAGGTGCGGGAGATGACGATCGCGGCGCCGATCTTCAACGCCTTCTGGAGCATCTCCGAGCTCACTCGCCCGGTGGTCAGCAGGATGCGCGGTTCTGGCCAGATCTCCTCGAGCAGGCACTGGCCGGCGATCTTATCCAGCGTGTTGTGGCGGCCAATGTCCTCCGCGGTAACGACCAGGCGCTCGCCGTCGCTTAAAGCAGAGGTGTGGACGCCTCCGGTTTTGCGGTACAGCTCCTGCACGGCGTAGAGGTTCTCGACCAGGCGACCGATGTGCCCGGGGGTCAGCACGCGCCCGTTCTTGAGGGCCGGGTTGTACTTAGAGGGCTGCGCCCCGGCCTTTTCAGACTCCAGGCGGGTCACACCGCCGGTACAGCCCGTTGTGCGGCGCCACTTTTCCGGTTTTTCGACGCCGAAATGCAGCCAGATATCCACGTTGTCCTGTGCAGGGCAGACCCGCAGGTCAGCGATGTCCTGCCGCGATTGAATGATTCCTTCGTTGTATAGAAAACCTGCCGCCAGCGCTTCCAGCTTATCGGGGGTGCACATCAGAGTGACCCAGGCTTCACCATTCACCGTCAGGGTAACAGGCGCCTCCACTACCACATCTGTGTCGACAGGGTCCAGCTCGCCGCCCGTGAATTTGATACAGTTGATGTTTTTTCCAACGCTCGTCATATCTTTACCGCCGTTCTCCCTTTGAGCTAGACCCATTCTAGCAGAAGGGGCAGAGGGCGAAAATTGACTAATGTCATATGATATGGCGGATAATAGGTATGATTTATTGTGAAAAATAGAACGATAACCTATTATATCGCTCTTTTTCTGCAATTAAGGGCCAGAACGACTGCGCAGAAGCAGATTCTGTGCCATATTTCACAGAAACGCCTCACAAATTCGTGTGGTAAAAGCGGGAACAACTGTATAATAATTTGGTAAACACCCCTTTCCGGTCCTCACTGTGCGGTCCCTGGGCGCTGCTGCAAACAGGTACGACTGTGACGACGATCCACACCATCATTGATGAAGGAGACACCGAGCATGCCAGAGTTCAGTCGAATGCCCCGCTACGATGTCCGCAATGACGGCATCGGCCCCTATGCTGTCTTTTACTGTGATACCTGCGATCGAGAATTTCGCAGTCAGCCGGAAGTCATCAACACGGTCGCCAAGGATATTGGGCGCCAGGCTGTTGGTGGTTTCCTGCGCAATATCCCCCTGGTTGGCGGGGCGGTGGCCAACAGTGTGACCGGCGAGGACCCGCGTTACACCTATCACCTGACGCCCCAGCAGGTGGAGAAGGCCTGGGACCAGGTGAAGATCCACTTCCGCGAATGCCCCACCTGCCTGCGCATCGTGTGCCTGTCGGATTTCGACGAGCAGAGCGGATACTGCAACGAGGACTCGCCGCGCAAGGACGAAATCGCAGAGGCGGAGGGCGAGCAGGCTGGCCGGATGATCAAAGGGATTGCCAGCGCGTTCGGCCTGGGCGATGTGATCAAGAAGGCCAGCGAAGCGGCGAAGGTGGCTTCGGGCGAGGCGGCGCGCTGCCCGAACGACGGCACGCTGGCGCCGGCCGGGACGAAGTTCTGCCCGGAGTGCGGCACGCCCATGGTGCAGCCGGCGAAGGATGTGTGCCCGAGCTGCGGCGCCCCGGCCAATGGAGCCAAGTTCTGCCCCGAGTGCGGGACGAAGATCATGCGCGCGCCGGAGAACTGCCCGAGCTGCGGAGCCCCCGCAAAAGGCGTGAAGTTCTGCCCCGAGTGCGGGACGAAGATTGTGTAGTTTGAGGGAGGGATGTTTGAAACCCCACGGGAACGTGGGGTTTTTTTTATTCTTCTGGCTTCTTAGGTTGTGTAAAAAAAACTTCTCGAAAGATTATGGAGCCACCTCTGTATTCTGGTAGAGATTGATCTGAATTTATAAAAATATCTAAACCACTATCAGAAGCGGCATTGAATAATTTTGATTTAATTACTTCATCGGCAGGCTGATTTTTCTCAGAAAATTTTATTTTCATCATTTCGCGAAGTTTGTATCGATCAAGAGAAAATAATTCGTCATACACTTCCTGCACCATTTTTTTCCAAAGACCATTTAATCGTTTCTCTAACTCAACAACATTTTCCTTTACCTGGATATCCTTCTCAATAAAATCTTTTTTCTTTAACTCGTCTTCTGCTGCTTCCATAACGGATAACCAATTCTTATAGTGCATAATTTTTTCTAATTTGGGAATATAACATTGATTTTTTTCACCTATTATCCGACCAATAAGAACGTCATGAACAATAATATTTCTATACCTGCGTAGGTCCTTTGAGAAGTTAATATATTCATTAACCTTGCTCTTCATCGCTTTGCCAAAATATTCTCTAAGAAGATCATTTCTGTAACCTTTATCAAATCTAAAATCATATCTTTTTTTATTCTTTTGCCCCTTCACTTCGTATTGGTTTTGGACATTTGATCTTTCACCTCGACACTCCAGAAGTAAAAAGTGCCAGTGAATGATTACTGTTTCTGCTAGATCACAAGCCGTTGCGAGATGTGTGTATGCATTTTCTAGTGAGGATTTAACAGGGAACTTAGAGTGGTCGTGAGCATAACCCAGATGAACAAACATGGAATAATGAGCGCTAGCAATATTAATAAGAACTGTATCTATATGATCCCGGAAATATATATTGCTTCCGAGGGATTTATTTTTAACCTCCACCCTTTTTGTCAATGGAACAACAAATATCTTCCAAAAATCTTCATACAAAGGGAAGTTACTTAGTATATCCTTCGCAAACTCATTCTCGAAATCGTCGCCGTTGTTCTCAAGGGTTGCACTCTTAACCAACTCATTTAACTCTGAGGGGGTAAATGTAAGATACATGGTGGTTATTCCTTCTCTATGGTAGATATGAAATTCAAGCGAGCAAATCGAAATTGAGAAATTTTTTGATCAAAAAGACATTTGGATGTGGTTGAGTGCTTATAAACATAATATTTGAACATTACATCAGTTATAGGTCAAGAAATTACCAAATAATTACTGGCAAATTGCTATACTCAATATGCTATTGTTATAATCTAAGATCCATATCAAAAGGATTACCAAATTATAAAAGTGAATACCTGGGAACGAACGGACGGGCAGGCTTTTATGCAGGTATCAAAGTACTGCTCAGATAGGATTCAATCCCCACATGTGAAGTGGGCACGGCGCCCAGCAAGCAGCGGTCGAAAATGCTTGACCGGTTCCCGGAATATCATGCCAGATTTCGTCGCAGCGCCGTGCTCTTTCAGCAAATAATCTTGCAGATGAATATTTAGAAACAAGGCTGGTTGGGCCGATCAATTTTTCCAGACACAGAAGCTCACCCTGTTTCTTCTGTGCCTCATTCCCCTCAGCGCTTCAGCGGTTCAACCCTCCAGTATCCGCCGCACCGATTCCTCCATACTAATCTCCCCCCGCAGAGCCGCCTGCTGGTAGCGCACGGCCCAGTTGTAGAGCATGGACTGCCCGGTGCGCAGTTCGCGGATCACCAGCTTCACCAGCGGGCCAGCGTCGGGGGTGTAGCCGCTGTCGTAGAAATCCTGCTCGGCCTTCTGCAAATCGTAGGGCACGCGCACGATGCTCGCCTGCCAGGCGCCCTTATGCCACACGATGCGCGCATACGAGGGGCGCGTGTCGCCGTCGAAGGGCAGGCCGGCCGACCCGGCATTAACCACCAGGGTGGAACCCAGCGTGCGCACCAGCGGGCGGTGCGTGTGCCCCACGCAGAAGAGGGCCGGGCAGGGATTACGGTCTGCGCCGATCCGGGGCGGCAGGTCTTCGTCGGGCGTTTCGGGGTAGATGCCGTCCCGGATGCCCAGCAGCGATCCGTGCACGGCGCACACCGGTCCGCCTTCGGGATGGTCGAAGCGAAACTCAAACGGCATCGCCTGCAGCGCGGCAACGCCGCCGTTCAACTGCTGGTAGGTCCAGTACGAGGCGCGATGAACGTGCCAGGCGGTGGTGTTGGGGACGGTCTCCGTCTGGCTGATGACGTAGTCCTCATGATTGCCGCGGATCACCTGCCAGCCGGAGGAGGCCTGCTTCTCCTGAATGAAGCGCAGACATTCGGCCGGCCGCGGGCCGCGGTTGACGATGTCACCGGCGACGATCACCAGATCGGGGTTCCAGGCCTCAATATCTGCACTGACCGCCTGCAGGGCGATCAGGTTGGCGTGGATATCGGCAAGCACCGCGATTTTCATGCACACTCCTTCAACGATAAGGAAAACAGACCGGCAGCTCTTACCGCCAGTCTGTTTTCAGCGAGGTTTTCCGGGCAGCCAGAGCGATCAGGCTACCGCTTCGCCCGTCAACCGGTGCAGGTTGTACTCCTGCCCCAGCTCATGGCGGAACTGTTTGGTGTAGAGCCGGTAGTAGTGGCCGCGCCTGCGCAGCAGATCGGCGTGGGTGCCCATCTCGGCGATGCGGCCGTTCTCGATCACCAGGATGCGGTCTGCGCGCTTGATGGTGGACAGGCGGTGGGCGATGACAAAGCTGGTGCGTCCCTGCATCAGGTTGTCCATGCCCTTCTGGATCAACGCCTCGGTCAGGGTGTCCACCGAACTGGTGGCTTCATCCATGACGAAGATCTCGGGCCTGGCCAGCACGGCGCGCGCCAGGCTGATGAGCTGCTTCTGGCCGGTGGAGAGCAGGTTGCCGCCCTCGCCCACTTCCTCATCGTACCCCTTCGGCAGGGTCATGATGAAATCGTGGGCTCCGGCCACGCGCGCAGCTTCTTCGATCTCTGCGTCGGTTGCATCCAGCCGCCCGTAGCGGATATTCTCTTTAATTGTACCCGAAAACAGGTGCGGGGTCTGCAGCACCACACCGATGCGCGACTGGATAGCCTGCAGCGAGTACTCCCGGTAATCGCGGCCGCCGATGCGGATCTGGCCGCGCTTGGGTTCGTAGAAGCGGCAAATCAGATTGACGATGGTCGATTTACCGCCGCCGGTCGGGCCGACCAGCGCGATCGTCTCACCCTGGCGGACGTGCAGGTTGAAGTCCTGCAGCACCGGCTTGCCTTCCTCGTAGTAGAAATCGACGTGGTCGAACTCGATATCGCCGGCGATTGTCCCGGGGTCGTACGCATCCGGGAGGTCGGCGACCTCGGGCCGGGCGTCCATCAGGGAGAACATCCGCTCCGCCGAAGCGATCGACTGCTGCATCTCGGCGTAGACGCGCGCCATGTCCTGGATGGGCCACATCATGGAAGTGATGTACGACAGGAACGAGTAGATACCGCCGATGGTGAGCAGGCCGACCTGCGCCTGCAGGCCGCCGTACCAGGCAACCCCGCCGATGGCGAAGGCACTGATGATCTGCACGGTGGGCAGGAAGAGTGCCGAGAGCCAGGCGGCGCGGTAGGCCGAGCGGTACATCTGGCTGGTGAGCACGCTGAACTCGCGCAGGTTCTCCGGCTCGCGCCCCAGCGCTTTGACCACGCGCACGCCGCTGATGTTCTCGTTGAAGGCGCCGGTGATCTTGGAGTTCATCTTACGCACCTGGCGGTACTCGGTCAGGATCTTCTGGCGGAACCAGATGGCCGCGGCGAGCATCACCGGCAGCACGGCCAGCACGATCAACGCCAGGCGCCAGTTGATCAGCAGCATGAAGGCGGCGGAAGACAGGATGTTCATGATCGCCCAGGTCACGTCGATCAGCCCCCAGGTGACCAGTTCGGCCACCCGGTCGGTATCGGAGGTGACACGCGACATGATCCAGCCCACCGGCGTGCGGCTGTAGTAAGACAGCGAAAGGTCCTGCAGGTGATTGAAGAGCTTCTGCCGCAGGTCGTAGCGCACCTTTTCGCCCAGGCCGCCGGCGGTGTAGATAAAGCCGAACACCGTCACCGCCTGCACGAGGATCAGCCCGCCGTAGGCAGCGAGGTAGCGGATCAGGGCCTGGCGGTCACCGGCCGTGATGGCGTTGTCGATGATGCCCTTGCTCAGGTACGTGAAGACGGCATCCAGGAAGGCAGTGATCGAAATGCTCAACAGCAGGGCGACCAGCCACTTTTTATACGGCGCGGTCTGCGCCATGATGCGCAGGAGCGTCTTCCCGTTGAACTGGGTGGTGAACTCTTCTTCTTCAAAATATTGATCAGACATCTTACGTCCCTCTGCAGCCGGGCGGCAGGCCCCGGGCTATACGCCTCAGCGGGCCTGCGCCCGTGCCGCTCACATCAGGCATTGACCGCCTGCGTCTCTTCTTCGGCTCCAGAAAGCTCCTTCTGCAGCTCGGTCTCGATCAACATCTGGATATCGTAAATCTGGCGGTAGATGCCGGGCTTGCCGTCGCGGGCATCGGCCAGCAGTTCCTCGTGGGTGCCGTGCTGGACGATGCGCCCGTTGTCCAGGACGATGATCTGGTCGGCCTGCATCACGCTCTGGATGCGGTGCGCAATGATGAAGGTGGTGCGGCCTTCCATCAGGCGTTCCAGCGCAGCCCGGATCTCGGCTTCAGTCTCGGTGTCCACGGCGGAGGTGGAGTCATCCAGGATCAGGATGCGGGGATCTTTGAGCAGCGTGCGGGCGATGGCCAGGCGCTGCTTCTGCCCGCCCGAGAGCGTGACACCTTTCTCACCGACCAGGGTGTCGTAGCCTTCGGGGAACGACATGATCACATCGTGGATGGCGGCGGCCCGGGCAGCGGCTTCGATCTCCTCCTGGGTCACCTTGCGCTCCACGCCGTAGCTGATGTTCTCGCGGATGGTGCGCGAGAACAGGAAGGCCTCCTGCTCGACGATGCCAATCTGGCTGCGCAGATACTTGCGGGGGTATTCTTTCAGCTCAATCCCGTCCAGCAGGATGCGCCCGCCGGTGTAATCGTAGAAGCGCGGCAGCAGATTTACCAGCGTGGTTTTACCCGAACCAGTAGGGCCGAGCAGCGCCACGGCTTCACCCGGCTTTACGGAGAAGGAGATGTCTTTGAGCACTTCGTTCTTGTCTTCGTACTCGAAGCAGACGTTTTCGAAGACCAGCTCACCGCGCACATCACCCTGGATGGGAGCGCTGCCCGCATCCAGCAGCTCGCGGTCCTCGCGGATAACCTCCATAACGCGCCCGTAGGAGACCAGGCCAGTGGAGGTCTGCACGATCAGGCGGCCCAGGTTGCGCATGGGCCAGATCAACCAGACCACCAGGCCGGCGTACTGGACGTACATGCCGGGGGTGATCTGGCCCTGGATGGCCATCCAGGCTGCCAGACCAAAGCCGGCCACCATCTGCACACCGCAGACGATGTCTGAGACCGGCCAGAAGAGCGCATGGTTCATCAGCAGACGCATGCCGCGCACGTACTTCTCGCGGTTGTCCGCTTCAAACTTGTCGCGCTCGTAGCTCTGGCGGGCAAAGGCCTTGACCACGCGCACGCCGCTCAGGTTCTCCTGCAGCGTGGTGGACAGTTTGGCTTCCTGCTCCTGGAACGCTTCGTAGGCATTTGAGATGCGGCGGAAGAAGAAGACCGAGACGACCACGATGAGCGGCACGATGATGATCGAGAAGAAGGCCAGCCCGACGTCGAGGCGCAGCAGCGCGACGAAGTTAACGACAAAGAGCAGGATGATGCGACCGACACCGATGGCCTGTTCGGAGAAGAAGCGGCGGATGGCGTCCACGTCGGATGTGGCGCGCGAGATCAGCTCACCGGTGGGTGTGCGGGAGTGGTAGGCAAAGGAGAGCCGTTGGATATGGTCGAAAAGGTAGTTGCGCAGGCGCCGGGCAACACCTTCGGCGGTGAAGGCAGCCAGGCGGCCGCTCAGGTAGGTGAAGCTGCCCTCCACGGCGGCCAGACCGACGAATCCCAGCGCCACCCAGGGCAGCAGGCGGGCTGCATCCTCGCGCACCAGGATGTTATCGACGAAGTAGCGCAGCCACAAGAAGGTGGCGGTCTTGGCTACTGCGGCGATCCCCTGGCTGACCGTCGCACCCACATAGGCCAGGCGAAAACGAGACATCATGCGCCACAAACCTAACAGGCGGTTGGCTGTGGCGGCCTGTTTCAAGTCGTATGTGTAAGGTGTTGTCTGCAAATCTTTATCCACTTGCCTGTCTCCTTAATTCGAAGAAGTACCTCCCCTGCTGTGCTGCGATGTAGTCCAGAGACAAAGACCGGCCGCAGGGGGCGCCCGCGGCCGGTTAAGAAGGTGGAAAATAAAAAGCCACGGGGCTGATGGAGTGCTCCCGTGGCTGCTGTGCGTTGAAAAACGTCCTAGCCGTCAAGAGGCGCACTCCGACAAGGCAAAATGAAACCGCCCGGTACCTCGGTTCCATGTAGCCTCTTCTCGATTACTGCTGAGAGCAACACAGGCGCCTCTCTCCTTTCTAAAGGATATTCAGAACTCGGCCAGTTTACCACAGGGCGAGAAAACGTGTCAAGGAAATTAATCGCATGATTTTTTGATACGCCGCCTGCGCGGCGGGGATTAAATTTCTTCGATGCGGACACGCAGGTGGTCGAGGTGGGTCTGCAGCGCCTCGAGGCTGGCGCTCATTTCCTCCAGCTTGGTACGTTCGGCGCGCACGAAGCGGGTGTAGGGGGCGATAGCCTCGTTGATGTGCTCCAGACTGCGCTCCATCTCACGCTCAAACTGGCCGCGCAGCGAGGTGACCAGCTGCTGGCGCAGTGCGGCCACTTTCTCGCTCATCTCCTGTTTGGCGTAGCGCCGGCGGGCAGGGATGATGAACAGGCCCACGGCGGCGATCACGCTGGCCAGCAGCACACCGGTGATATCGGCGGCTGCGGTGGAGGCCAGCAGGGTCACCAGCGTGCCCAGACCCACGGCCCCGACGCTCATGGCGGCGGAGGCGGCCACAGCCTGCTGGGCGCCTTCTGCGATGGCCTCGGCCTCACGGCGGCGGTCGTAGGTATCGACCACGCGCTGGGTCTCGCGCCCGACAGCGTCCATCAGCCGCTCGCGGTCGTAGTGGAAGCTGCCAATCCCCGGATCGCCGAGGATGCGGTCCTGGTGCTGGCGCCGGCGCTCTGCCAGATGCTCGGTGACGGCCTGCCACTGTCGCAGGTCAGCGTCTACCAGCCAGTCGATCAGCTCGTTCACGCGGCGCTCGATGCGCTGGGGGGCGTCGCCCACCACTTTGTGCTCGAACTCGTTCTGGATGCGCTCTTTGCTGAGCAGATCCATCACGCGCGCCAGGCGGAAGGTCTCATCGAAGAATTCCTGGCCGCGGTTCTCCATCTCGAAGAGGATTTTCTCGATGTCGGACATGCGGAACTCGAAGCTGCGCTGCATGTCCTCTTTGTAGAGGGCGAGCTGGCGGTCGACGTCCTCGAGCATGTCGAAATCGTCTTTCAGCAGGTCCAGCCGTTCGCGGCTGATCTTCAGGTACTTTTCCACCAGGTGCGCGCCGACGCCCAGCGGGTTAGACAGTTTGAGGCGAATGCGGCTGGATTCATCCAGGGTATCGTGGATGTAGCGCTCAAGAGCCTCGAAGCGGCTGGCTTCCCACAGCCCGGGCTCGCCGGTTTTGGCGCGCAGCGCCAGGCGGGCGCTGATGGGGAAAATCTCGGGTACGATCCCCATCAGGCTGCGGGCGTTATCGGTTACGAACTGCACCACCTGCTGCAGTTCGGCTTCGCTTTCGAGGATGTCAATCTTGTTGATGACGATGACGACCTTTTTACCCCAATCGCGGATGCGCTCCAGGAAGATGCGCTCGCTCTCGGTGAAGGGCCGGTCGGCGGAGGTGATGAAGAGCACGATATCGGAGCGCGGGACGAACTGGGAGGTGATCTCCTCGTGGGCGCGGATGATGGCGTTGGTGCCCGGGGTATCGACGATGCTGATCTCGGAAAGCCACTCCACCGGCAGGGTGAGGATGTGCTGGTTTTCGCTGACCACGGTGCGCTCCTGGCTGGGGCCGTAGCGCAGCAGGTTGATGTGCGTGGTGGTGGGGGTGACGCCCTCTTTGAGCAGGCGGTCGCCCAGCAGGGCGTTGATGAAGGCGCTCTTGCCGGCGTTGAACTCACCCACGATGACCAGCAGGAAGAGCTCATCGAGCTGCTGGATGGAATCTGCAAGCGTCTCCTGGTCTTCCGGGGCGGCGTTGAACTGCACCAGGGAGACGCGCAGGTCGTTGAGCACCTGGCGCTCTTCTTTGATGAGGGTTTCCTGTTTTTCGTTGAGGATCTGCATGCGTGAATTATAGTGGAATTGTTGCAATTGGGGGGAAATTGGGTGGGACGCGGCGATGCTGCGAATTACGGACGCTGAGAGAGCGGAGGGACGTGACCTCCCCTGCAGGGCGACCGCTGGGGCGGGAGCCGCAGCGGGGGAGGGTAAGGGTCTCACACAGGTAGTTTTAAAAAAAAAGGATCGAGTAATTCTCGCCGGACGATGCAGAATCCGCGCAAATCAGCGTCCCCCCTTAAAAAAAACGGAAGGGTTTTGCGCGAAGACATGGCAAAACCCTTCCTGTATCCGCACCCACCCGGAAAGCCCTCCAGGCAGGGCTGATTCAAACTATTTCTGGGCCTGCAGTTTACTCCGCAGCAGGTCTTTGGCGCGGTCAGCGCGGCGGCGCTCCTCATCGACCAGCGCGCGGAAGAACTGTGCGGTCTCATCATCTCCGTTCTGCTCGGCATCCATGGCGTAAATCGAATAATTTTCGGCCCCCTGTAAGGCGTGATACGCCACACTGATCAGGTTATACGTGACATCAGTCGTACCGGTCGTGATTCCGTGCTCCTGCTGGTGCATGATTTCCTCCTGTCAAACCTTTTTTGAGTTATTTGTGCTCGTCTGGCGGTGAACGCGCGGTTCAAACTGCCAGCCTGTGCGCATGCTAACTATAACGACTGCGGTGGGCGAGAATCAATAAGGGATTTCCCTTTCAGCGAGGGGGGAAATCCCTTAGAGTGTTACACTAACCGGTATGAGACAGGAGAACTAGGCACTTCCCGTGGCCGGCGGGTCAGTCGATCATGCCGTAGCGCTTTAATGCCGTGTTCAGGATCTTGTTGACCAGCTCGGTGTGATCGATCCCGGCGGCAGCGGCCTCGATCACCAGGTCGGAGATACCCGGCGAGAGGCCCGGCAGCGGGTTGATTTCGAGGATGTAGGGTTTCCAGTTGTCGCTGGCGTCCAGGCGGAAGTCGACGCGGGCGACATCCAGGGCGCCGGTAACGCGGAAGACAGCCGCCGTGAGCCAGTTCAGCTCTTCCACCATTTCCCTGCTCAGGGGGGCGGGGCAGATGTAGTTGAGCTGGTCGGCCAGGTCGACCTTGAGCCGGTTGCTGTACACGTGGTCGGATTCGACGTAGGGCTGCAGGTCGACCTCCATGGGCGGCAGGAACTGCAGCCCGGCCTGGATATGGTGAGCTTCTTCATCCTCCGGAAGCCGGCGGGCAACCGGCCCCTCCAGGTTGCCGACCACGCCCACAGTCACCTCGCGGCCTTCGATGAAGCATTCCACCAGGGCAGGCTGGTTGTAGCGGGCGATGATCAGCTTCACCTGCTCGCGCAGCTCCGCCTCGTTGTAGACGATGGATGACGCGCTGACCCCCATCCCCGTGCCTTCCCGGCTGGGTTTAACGAACAGCGGAAAGGTCAGGTCTTCGTGCAGCGGCTCGTCGGGGCGTTCGATGCTCTGGAAGTTAGGGGTCGGCAGCTCGTGATAGCTGAGGATGCGCTTGGTCATTGGCTTGTCCAGAGTCAGCGCCAGGGTGAGCACGCGCGAGCCGGTGTAGGGAATGCGCAGCATCTCGAGCATGGCCGGCACCTGGGCTTCGCGGGCGTCGCCGAAGTGCCCCTCGCAGATGTTAAAGGCGATATCCGGTTTGTATTTGCGGATGGTGTCGAGGAGGGTAACATCGCCCTCCAGAAATTCGCACTCGTGGCCGCCGGCGCGTATGGCTTCGACGAGCGCCTGGACCGTGCGTTCGGAGTCCAGGTCATCCCACTGGTCTGCCGGCATGCCCTCAAAGCGGGGAGCGTTAACCTTCAAATTGGCCAGAAGCGCAACACGAAAGGATTTCATCTCTTCTCCACGGCGGCACTTTTGGCCGCCTGCAGCCCTTGAAATCGAGGTGCCTGCGAAATGGCACAAGCGTGAAGTATACCCCCCTGTGTCCTGGAGTCAAGAAATTCGCGGCTGTGCGCGGACGGGAAACCGCCTGCGAATCTGCAAAGCGCGCGGGAAATGTGCGGTTATGGGTTTTCAGCGGTGCTGGGGGATTGGTAAAGAAAAACCGGGGGCGGCGAGGCACCACCCCCGGGAGAAGGCCGATCAGGGAGCGACCGACCAGAGCTGGATGCCAGCGCCAAACTGCAGGGTGGCCAGGTGCGTCCCGTCGGGTGAAAACTCAACGCCGGTGGCGGCCGCCTGCAGGGGCAGCACGCGCAGCTGGTCGCCGGTTTCGGCGTCCCACAGGATGGCGGCGGGCACGAACTCGCCCTCAACAGATGCGGCAGCGGTGGTGACCAGCAGGCGGCTGTCGGGGGACCAGTCTACCGCGCTGACGAAATCTTCGTGGGAGAGCACCACCCCCAGCTCGCCGCTCTCTACATCCATCAACTGTACGGTGCCGCGCGCCACCCAGGCGATGCGGGTCCAGTCGGGGGAGAAGACCGCGTTGTAGAGCACCGGGCTGGCGTGCTCCTCCCAGGTGAGGGTCGCGAGCACTTCGCCGGATTCACGGTCGAAGATATACACGGTGAAGTTCTGCGGGTCAGCCCCGGCCAGGCGAGTCCCGTCGGGAGAGAATGTCAGGTCGGTCAGGAAGGAGGGCAGGTCCCAGGCAACCTGCAGCTCACCGCTGGCCGCATCCCAGATCTGCAGGCTGCTCTGGCTGGCAGCTGCCAGGGCGGAGCCATCGGGGGAGAAAGCCAGGCTGGTGAGCGCCTCGTCCCCGGCCTCGACGCTGAGGGGCTGGGCGCCGTTCTGGGTCTCCCAGATGTGCACCTGGTTTTCACCGTCCGCCCAGGCCAGCCGCTGCTGGTCGGGGGAAGCGGTCAGCAGGGTGGGGCCGGAAGCCTCCATGGCCGTGCGCAGGGTCTCCGGATCCACCTCGTAAATGACGACCTCGCTGGTGGTCGCCAGGGCCAGTTCGACTTCGCCCTGTTCCGAGGCGACCCAGGCGAAGGTCTGCACGTCTGCTTCAGCCACTTCCCCTGCCGTCTGCAGATCGGGGGCGGTGTCGGGGCCGATGATGCCCTGCTCCGGAGGGGTGACAGCGGGCGGCGTCTCTGCGGCCGGTTCGGGGGTCGGCGATGCAGGCAGCGAGGTCGGTGTGGCAGGCGGTTCAGTTTCAGTGGAGGCCGGCTCTGCGGTGTCGGGAGGGACTTCACCTCCCGGAGTTTCCGTCAGAGCCAGCACGCCGGAAGGCGTGAGTGTCGCGAAGGGAGCCGTGCCGGAAGTGGTGCAGCCGGTCAGGAGCAGGACCAGCAGTGCAGCCAGAAGAATGGGGGTTAAAAAGGCCAGATACTCCAACTTCACAGCTCTCCTCTCAGGGTGTGCGGTTCGCATTTCACACATAGCGTTTATTCTACCTTATGTGGGCGGGCTGGCGCGGCCAGGCAGTGACCAGCCCCTGTGATTTGGAGATATGGAATGCGCCGTCCCGCATGTGATCGCGCACGTGACTCTCGAACGCCGCGCGCTGGTCTGCGGGGAGATCGCTGATGTGGCTGAACATGGAAAAGACGTAGGCCACCAGGGGCTCGACCTCGGTCACCTCCAGGCTGTCTTCGTAGATGAAGACCTGGACGGGTTCAAAGGCCTCGCTCAGTACCTGAGCAGCATTCTCCAGCGAAAAGCGGCGGACCAGCTCGTAAGTGGGCCTGTGTGACGGATCGAAGGCTTGGACCAGGTCGTGAAGTTCGCCCATATGCCTTTCTCCGTTGGTGGCGGCGAACAGCCGGCCGCCCGGGCGCAGCACACGGGCAATCTCCCGCACCGCCTGCGGCAGATCGGGAACATGATAGAGCATGTGGTTGGCAATCACGACATCAAAGGACCCATCCGGGAAAGGAATGTGCTGGGCGTCCAGACACAGGAAGCGGAAAATGGGCGGGTGCGAGTTCTTCTGCCGCGCCTCCCTGACCATGCCTGCGGAGAGGTCGCCCAGGAACAGGCGCAGGTCCGCAGGCAGGCGGGCCTGGTTGTGCGCCCACAGGCTGCCCGGGCCGCAGCCGGCCTCGAGCACGCGCATCCCCGGCTGTAGCTCCAGGTGGTCGTACACCCAGCTAAACCAGGGGTATGGGTTGGTGCTGAAGCGGGTGTGCAGGTTGATGCGCGCCTGGAGGTTGTCCGCTGTTTTATACTGCTGTTCTTTGAGGTATTTCTGGTCGGTTATCGAGCGCATGGCAGATCCTTTCCTGGAAAGACCTGGTTCAGGAGCCGCCGGCCGCCGGGGCAAGGCGGATCCAGTCCAGGATGGGCGAGGTGGTCTCGATTATGGGGACGTGCAGATGACGGGCGATTTCACCGCATAGAGCGGTGAAGAGATCGAGGGCGGCCAGCAGCGCGCGGTGGACATCTACGGCCTGGTAAGCGGGGAACAGGGCGGGCAGCACCGGCAGGAAGCGCGGGCTGGCCCAGGCGTCGATGCGGCGGCCGTGGTACCAGGTATCCGGAGGCAGGGAGTTCGACAGGCGCGCGTGCCATTCGAGCAGGGTCAGCAGGCGCGGGCGCAGGTCGCAGCTTAACTGGTGCTGGGCCTGCCAGAGCTCGCCGCGGCGGGCCAGCTTTTCGATGCGGTAGAACAGGAAGAGTGACTGCGTGATCAGGGTCTTGAATTCATCCGGCGAAGGCGGTGGGGCAGGCGGCTGCGCTGTAAAAGCGATGGGGTGGAGGTCACCCAGCGGGCGCACGCCGCGGGCAAGCACCTGACGGTCGGGGAAGCCGGCGAGCAGATCCTGCAGGGCCGGGCGGGTTTTTGCTGCTGGGGTGACCGGCACCAGCAAGAAGTCGACCTTCAGCCCGCCGGCGTAGATCACCTGCCATTCGGGGTGCGGCCCTTCGCTGAACAGCTGCGCCAGCCAGACCTCGCCGAACTGCCGGAACCAGGAGGAACCGGCACTGAGCCGGGGAAGAGCGGATGTGAACAGGATCAGGTCAAGGTCAGACCATTCGTCGGGGGGCGGGTCGGAGCGGGCGCGCGAGCCAACAGCGCAGGCGCCGTAGATATCCGGCCGGGAGCTGACCCAGGCATGGATGCGGTTTTCGAGAAGCGGGTAAGAGAGGTTGCCGGCTGGTAGATTTCGCATAGTCAATATCCACGGTCTGACGCAGTGCAGGGTAGGCGGATGCCTGCAGAAGTACGGGCCGTTTGCGGCCCAGACTTTATTCTGTGCCGGTGAAGCGCAGGCCGATAATGCCGGCGATGATCAGGGCGGTGAAGAACAGGCGCGGCAGGCTGCGCGGTTCGCCCAGCAGCATAATGCCCAGGATCACAGCCCCGACTGCGCCGATACCGGTCCACACGGCGTAGGCGGTGCCGACCGGCAGGGTTTTGAGCGCCTGCGAGAGCAGGAAAACGCTCAGGCCCATGGCGACGACGGTGATCAGCGAGGGGACCAGTTTTGTGAAGCCTTCAGAGTATTTTAACCCCATCGCCCATACGGTTTCGAAGATTCCGGCGATGAACAGGATGATCCAGGCCATTTGATGTATACCTCCACGAGTGTTTTTGATCTGCCCCGGGAAGACAGATTGAAACAGAATTTTACCCCAGGGGGCGGTCAGGGAGGATGTTCCCCTTATGCGGTCCTGACCGGGGCTCGAGGCGAGAACTGCGGCAGACAGGCGTTACGAGTTTATTTGTTCGCAGGCCGCTTCGACCAGGCATGCGCAGCATGCCGCTCAGCGCGCCTGCGGGTAAAAGTTATTGTCGCATGCTTTATGGTATACCGAATAACCTGATTCGATTTCCATGACCCAATAATTAGAAAAACTTCCCCTGTGAGGAGCAGAGCGCCCGTTTACTGGCTCCCACGAGGAGCGTGGGAGCCAGTATAGATTTTTCATTGGCAGGCACGCCTGCTGTTGGGACAGATTTCTCGGGCTCCGGAAGGCCGCATTATAAGGCGGGTCGGGAGCCAGATAATGCCGTGCTCCTACGGCTGCGGGCGGCAGGCGAACACAGCACCGGAGCGCGGCGGGAGGGAGATGCCCGTCAGGCGGCCGTGCTGGACGCTGAGCGATCCAGCATCGAGCAGGCCTTCGCCGCGGCAGCCATCTGGCAGATGGCCATTCGCAGGAATGTCCACCTGCCAGGTCGCCTGGTCGTTGTTGATCAACACCAGCAGGCGCTCATCATCCAGCGCGCGCAGAAAAGCCAGGTGCTGGCCCTGAGCGTGGACCACCTGGTAGCTGCCGGTGCGCAGCGCGGGGTGCCGGCGGCGCAGGGCGATGCAGCGTTTGAAATCATCGCGCAGATCGTGGTCCCACCGTGTCGGGTCCCAGGGGAACGCCCAGCGTGAGGCCTCGGGATAATGGGCCTGCCCCTGGGCCATGCCAATCTCGTCGCCGTAGTAGATGCAGGGGGCTCCGGGATACGTCATCTGGAACAGCACCGCCAGGCGCAGCGCAGCCTGATCGCCCCCGGCCAGGGCGGCAAAGCGAGGCATATCGTGGCTGCCGAGCAGGTTAAGCTGGGCCAGAGCAGCCTCGTGGGGGTAGATCTCGAGCAGCTCCGTGGTGCGGCGGGCAAAACCGGCCGCGTCCAGCACCGGCGTGGAAGGCAGGCCCATCATCCCCTGTTCCATGCTGCGGTCGAGGCTGCCGGCGGCGAAAAACCCCAGGCAGGCCTGCGTGAACTGGTAGTTCATCACCGCGTCGAACTGGTCACCCTGCAGCCAGCGCTGCGCCTCCCAGGGGACCTCGCCCACGATATACGCCTGGGGGTTGACCCCTTTGACTACCTGGCGGAACTCCTGCCAGAAGGCGTCGTCATCGATTTCGAAGGGCACATCCAGGCGCCAGCCATCGATGCCCTGTTCGAGCCAGTAGCGGGCCACCGAGAAGATAAATTCACGCACCTGCGGGTTGGCGGTGTTGAATTTGGGCAGCGCCGGCAGCCCTTCCCAGCACTCGTAGCGAGGCTCGCCGCTGTAAGCGTTGAGGGGGAAGTCGTGGACGGTGAACCAGTCCAGATACGGGGACTGCGGGCCGGTCTCCAGGATGTGGTTGAACTGGAAGAAGCCGCGGCTGGCATGGTTGAACACACCATCGAGCACGATGTATATGCCGCGGCGGTGGGCTTCATCGAGCAGGAGACGAAATGCCCGGCCGCCGCCCAGGAGCGGGTCGACGCGGAAATAATCGTGCGTGTGGTAGCGGTGGTTGGAAGCGGACTGGAAGATGGGGTTGAAATAGATGGCGTTGATCCCCAGGTCCTGCAGATAGTCCAGGCGCTCCAGCACGCCCAGCAGGTCGCCCCCTTTGAAGCCGTACATCGTCGGTTCGGCGTCCCAGGGCTCCAGATTGCCCGGTTTGGGGAGCGACGGGCTGAACGCAAAGCGGTCGGGAAAGATCTGGTAAAAGACGGCGTTTTTTACCCAGTCGGGCGTTTGGAAAACGGGAGTCATTTTTGTCTTTTATAAGCGGGGGTAGGCCGGGCTGACAGCGAGGGCAGCAACTTCGTCGCTGCGCAGAGACATGCAGATCACGCCTTGCACCACGCCTTCTTTCGGGGGAACCTGTTCGGCGGGGAAGCGGATGATCTTGCTCAGGCGCGAGATCAGAAAGATGTCGTCGCCGCTTTCGACCGCTGCTGCGGCGGCCAGCCGGTCGGTATTGAGGGCGATCTTCCCGGCCGCACCGGGGGATTTGTTGGCGCTGAAGCCGGACATCAGGCGGATGGCGCCTTTCCCGCTGGCGGAGATCAGGAACACACCGCTGTCCTCCGTGACCGGGGCGATCGCCACGGCTTCATCGCCGTCGCTCAGGCGGATGCCCAGACCGCCGCCCGGCGGCAGGTTCTTCTCCGCAAAGCGGATCCCTTTTCCCTGACGGGTGGCGATGAACAGGTCGCCGTCTCCGGGCGTCCAGCATGCGGCGGCCAGCGGGCCAAAGGTTTTCAGATCGTAGAGAGAGGTCCCGGCTTTCATGTGTTCGCCGAAGACATGGTGGCGCAGGATGCGGTAATACCCGCGCTTGCTGACCATGGCCAGGTAGCCCTGGGCCTGAATGGGGAGCAGGGCGGCCAGGGTTTCGCCGTCCTGCAGCTCGAAGCGGGCTGCGAAGGATGTCCCCCGGTCGTGCACCTCGCTCTGGGGCAGCGCGCTGACCGGCAGACGGTAAGCGCGGGCATGGCTGGTGATCGCCAGCAGGGTCTCGCTCTCATCGGCCACTGCCAGCAGGGCTGGGGCCTCGTCTCTGGGCACTTCGAGATCGAACACGCCCATGCCGCCGCGGTTCTGGCGGTGGTACAGATGGCGCGGGGTGCGCTTCAAGGTCCCAGAAGCGGTGGCGGTGATCAGGTTCTGGGTGGTGGGGGGTTCTTCCGTCTCAGTGATGGCGGCCAGTATGCCATCGTCTTCTCCGGTGCTCACACTGGACCGGGATCGTGAGCGGCTCCCCTGGCGCAGGCGTTCAAGCTCTGCTTCCAGGGCTTCGATATAGGCAAGTACCTCCGGATCTACCTGTTTCAAATCTGGTCGCTGCAACTCCATGGATTATGCACCTCATCGTGGTATTGGTTTTTTAATCGACGCCGGGGGGAGCCAGCCGGCCGACACGGCGGACGCAGGGGCGCCGGAAGACCTCGGCGCCGTGCGGCGCTTCGCCCAGCTCGCCGGTGAGGTCCTGCCCGGGGAAATGCATGCCTTCGTGCATGCCGGTGCGCCACTTGGGGCAGTCGCTGACATCGTAAACGACGCCGCCGCAGGCGACGTACAGGGGGCCATCCTCACCGTCATAGCGGCGTAGTTCGGTCAGGGTAAAGATGCGTTCGCCGTTCAATGTGTCCTTCATGCCGGGGTAAGCCAGCCGGCGCCGGAAACAGCGCTGGTCCACAGGGGCTCGCCCTCTGTGGGGCGAGCCGGCCTGCAGACCGTTAAGTTTAACATAAATCGAGAGGGATCAACGGGGTTCCCGGCCCGGTGTGCGGCCGGGGAGGAGGAAGCTAACCGGCCCCGCTGGCACCGCCGCCTGCCGCGCCGCCCGCCCCGGCGCCGGTCGCTCCGCTGCCGGAGGCCGATGAAGCGGCGATGATGGCCACCAGCGAGCTCATGCTTTCTGGGCCGCTGGCCGCCGAGAGCGGCCGGAACCAGGAAGGCACCACGCCGCCGCCGTGCTTCTTGTGATAGCGCACCCAATCCTCGGCCAGGCCGAAGGCAGCCGTGTAGGGCAGATAAGTCTCGAACACCCCTAAATGGGAGAGCGATTCGCGCCCGTCCAGGATATCCCGCAGGTAGCGTTTAAAGCCGCGCCACTGGGCGGCTTCCTGCTCGCCCTGGTCCGTCAGCGGCGAATACGACGACCAGGTGATCAGTGTGGTCATGCCGAGCAGGAAGGAAGCCGCGCTCAGGGCGCCGACCACCATCAGAACCCGGAACCACAGATCGCTGCCCGAGTTGGCGATGGTGGAGGCCATCACGACCGGGGGCAGTATGGCCAGCAGCCCACCAACCGTGAGCGTGGTGCCGATCGCCAGCGCGCTGTCTCTGCGATGGCGGCGTTCAGGGCTGACCAGCCCGAGCATTTCGAGTTCCTGCTGCAGGGCGGCGGTGAGCGAACGCCACTGACCGCTGACCAGACCGCTCAACTCATTGATGTTCACCTGGCTGCGGGGGCCTTTCTTACCGTGGAAGAAGATCTCTACCAGCCTGCGCTCGTGCGGGTGCAGGCCGGATGGTTCTTTGAGCAGTTCGATGTGGAAGTTGGTGGCCTGGTACCACTTCTTCTCGCCGTCTTCGACAAAGGCAAGCACACCCTGCTGGGCCAGATCCAGCAGCGTGCCGTGGGTGTGATCCCAGGCAATGCGCCTCCCCATATCCGCCAGGATGCCGGCGATGGCCGGCCGGCGGTCGCGCGGCGGCTGCACCGGCCGGACTTCCGCAGCCGGGAGGCTGGTCTCGCGCTGGCTGCGGTTCCAGGTCCACAGCAGGGCGAACCCGCCTAACGTAAGAGCAGCGAGCAGAGTGAACAGCGCGTAAGGCAGGGCCTCGATCGATTTTTCACGCAGGCGGATCTGGCGTGCCTGCCAGTGCGGCGGCGCGGAGATCAGGCTGCCCGGGGCGAAAGCCATGCGCACCACAGCGGTGTCATCGTCTCCAAGGTTCTCAACACGGAAAGAGAGCTGGTTCTCCCCGGGCTGCAGGGTGACCTTTGGGCCGCGCACGGCGGGCTGCTCGACCAGGGTGGCTGCAGCCGGGTAGTTGATGATCACCATCCCTTCACGGATGGTGTATTCGTGCCGGTTGGGGAAGATCTCCCACTCCAGCAGGTCAGCATTCTCGCCCTTCTGGATCACGCCGGCGACACGGTACTGGAGCGTGAAGGTGTGCGTAGAACCGGTCAGCGGCTGGAAATGCCATGTGACCTCGATCTCATCCCCATTTTCGATCTCGAACTGTCCGGGCTGGTTTCCCTGTTCCAGGGGCATGCCGTCCATGGAGGCGCGGATATCGGTGATCCCGTCTGTCCGGTCGGTCGGCAGCGTGCGGAAAACGTAGGTAAAGGGATCTCCGGAGAAGCGGAACACGATCGTCTCCGTTACCCAAAGCGAGCCGTCCTCCTGAACGTCAATCTGCACATCGTAGCGTTCAGCTGCATAATCCTTGGCGGCCTGCGCCGGGGTTGGAACGATCAAACCGGGAAGGAGCAGGAGTATGAGGAGAAGCAGCGTTTTTCTGGCCATGGGATAATCTTACCCTTTAATCAGGAATTTGAGAACAATATCCGCTCCTGACTGTACATGCGAATCGCAACCAGGATGAGCACCAGCGCCACGATGAGGGTGGTAACGGAAGACAGCGCGATATACAGGGGGTTCACCAGCTCGGAGCGCATAAACTGGTTAATCAGGATCTGCTGGCCAAAGGTGGGGATGAGCATCATCCACAGGGCCGGACGCACGGGCAGGAATGCCAGGGCCAGCCCGGGGAGGGCCGGGATGATGGGCAGGAAGCCGGTGTAGGTCTGGGCTTCTTTGAAGCTGCGTGTGAAGGTGGCGATGATCATCTGCAGGGCGGATGCCAGCACGATCATCGGCAGCGAGAGCAGGAAAATGTTGACCAGGGCGCGGCCGTTGATGCTGAGCTGCATGCCGATGTATTCCTCGACCGGGAACAGGTTGAAGGCCGCCCAGAAGGCCAGCAGCGTGAAGATCAGGGTGGCAATGGCGAAGGGCACCGAGGCCAGCAGTTTGCCGGCGACGAACTCCCAGCGCGCCGCAGGGTTGATCAGCAGCGGCTCGAGGGAACCGCGCTCACGCTCGCCGGCCGTGGTGTCGATGATGACATACATCCCTCCCAGAAAGATTCCAAATATCACGAAATACGGAAGCATATTCAGGAAGATCAGCGACTGGCTCTCCGGTGTGGATACATCAATCTGTTCTACTGCCAGCGGCGTGATCACCGCCGGGTGGATGCCGCGCGCCATCAGGCGCATGACCGCCGTCTGCTGGCTGTAGCCCTCGATCAGGCTGCGGGCGCGCTCGACGGTAGCGAGGGCCGACTGGCGGGAGGTATCCAGCACGACCCGGATGGTGGCCGGCTGGCCGGAGGCGAACTGGCGGGCATATCCCTCGGGGATGATCAGCACCAGTTCCACATCGCCGTTGCGTACTGCGTTTTCAGGATCCTCCGGGGCGGGGTTGATGCGGGCGCCGGCCTGTTCCAGGAACTGGATCAGGTCGGGGGCGTTTTCGGCGCCGGATACGGCGACCTCGAGCGGGTTGTCGAACGGATCGCTGAAGACGGACCGCCCCAGGATGACGATCAGGAGCAGGATCAGCGCCGGGCCGATCAGCGAACTCGCCAGTGCGCTGAAGATCGAGCGCCGGTCGCGCAGGTTATCGGTGACTTCTTTTGAAAAAATGATCCAGATGCGCTGCAGTGCATTCATCACTCCAACCCCTCGTCGGTACCAATGATGGAAACGAAAGCGTCCTCCAGGTTCTGCTGCCCGGTGGCGGCCAGAATCTGGTCGGGCGTACCGCTGGCAGCCACTTCTCCGCCCGCAATGATGACGATGTGGTCACACAGAGCGGAGACCTCCTGCATGATGTGGCTGGAGAAGAGCACGCACTTTCCTTCGTCGCACAGGCGGCGGATGAAGGTGCGCATGGAGCGGGTGCTCATCACGTCCAGGCCGTTGGTGGGCTCGTCCAGCAGCACGTTCTGGGGCTGGTGGACCAGGGCGCGTGCGATGGCGACTTTGACGCGCTGGCCGGAGGAGAAGCCTTCCGTTACCCGGTTTTCGATGTCCTGCATCTCCAGCAGGCGCACCAGCTCGTCGATCTTGTTTTCCAGATCGCTGCCCTTCAGCCCGTGCAGGCGGCCGTAATAGCGAATGTTCTCGCGCGCGGTCAGGCGCGGGTACAGACCGTGGGCGTCGGGCAGGGCGCCGATGCGCTTCTGCACCTCCATGGGGCTGCGGATGGTGTCGAAGCCGTCTACCCGGGCGCTGCCCTGATCGGGTTTGAGAACGGTGTACAGGATGCGCAGGGTGGTGGTCTTGCCCGCCCCGTTAGGCCCCAGAATACCGGTGATCATCCCATCGGGGGCAGTGAAGCTGACCCCGCGCAGGGCCTGAATATTGCCAAAGGATTTGTGAAGATTGTTGACCTCTATCATGCTCTACTCCCCTGCGATCAATGGAAGCGGACCGGAGAAGTTAACGAAGAAGGGGCTGGGGACAATTTCGTTCACGCAGTCTGTGTCCAGCCCGTTCACTGACCCGCTGGCGATGAAATCGCTGGCGACACGCGGCAGGCAGCCGCGCATAATGACATTGTGGCCCATGCCAGGTGCGACCAGGTGCAGGCTGTTGGGCAGGGTCTGCGCCGCCAGCTCAGCATTTTCCGGCGGCGTGACCGGATCCACCTCCCCAGAGAGCAGCAGCACGGGGACAGAGGACTGCACCGGTTCTTTATAGTCCGCCGGAATGCTGCCGCGCGGCCAGACGCTGCAGGCCGTTTCGAGCGCCTCGATCTGCAGGTCGCCGTAGTAGGTGCCTTCGCCGGCCCGGCGGGCCTCCTCCAGCGGCATGAACGGCATGTCCTCCGAGCAGAGCACGGTGTTGTTCAGGCCCAGGGCGATGGTATCGGAGAGCTGTTCGGTGACGATCAGGTACAGCGCGGCCAGCAGCCCGTAATCGCCCTCCGCCCCGGCCTTATGGATCAGCAGCGGCAGCAGGGCGGCCGTCTCAGGAGCGTAGCTGGCCAGCCGCACGGCGACGGCAAGCTGCTCGATGGAGAAGCTCAGCTCCACCGGTTCGCCGCTGCGCGGGTGGACGATTGAGACCTCCACAGGCTGTTCGCGCAGCGCGGCGACGAGTTCGTCGAACTCCTGCTGGATGTCGGGAAAAGCCTGGCTGCAGGCTGCGTCGGTGCTGCAGCGCTCCAGGATAAGGTCGATAGCGTTCTGAGCATCGCGGGCGACGTCGATCCCCAGAGGCTCCTGCATGGGGACCACCCCGTCCAGGATCACCGCACGGACGCTGTCGGGGAACATTTTCAGATACGTGAGCGCCGAGCGGGTGCCGTAAGAGACACCGTACAGGTTGATCTTCCCGTAGCCCAGGGCCTGGCGCACGCGCTCGAGATCGGCGGCGAAGAGCGGGGTGGTGTAGAAGGCCGGGTCGGCGTCCAGGCTCTGCAGGCATTCCTGCAGATAGCGCTGCGTGTCTTCACTGTCCGCTGAATAGTCCACACCCGTCTCGCTGGCCGGGCAGGTGAGCGGGTTGGAGCCGCCGGTGCCGCGCTGGTCGACCAGGACGATATCGCGGTTCTGGTGGATGCGCTGGAAGGCGCCGGAGATCTGGACATAGGTTTCGGTCGCCGCCTGGCCTGGACCGCCTGCCAGGATGTAGAGCGGGTCGGGCTCCGGGCTGCGGCTGACGGCCGGGATGACGGCGAGGCGCAGGTCGATCTGGCGCCCGGCCGGGTCATCCGGGTTTTCGGGGACTGTCAGGGTGCCGCAGCGGGCGGACAGGCGCAGCGACACGCCTTCTGTGCCGATCTGGCAGTCGCTCAGGCTGACCGCCGGTGCGGGAGTCCCCACCACCGCGGGCGTCTCCCCCTGGCAGCCGGTTAGCAGGAACAGCAGTATGGCCACAAGCCAGAGGAGCGGCCAGGGGGCAGCGCTGCGGTTCCGGGCTGCGGCTTGCGATGGATGGATCGGGTGAATGTCAGGCATATGGCATCCTCGAGGCAATATGGTACCGGAGACGGCCGCCTCATTCCAGCGGCGCCCCGGCTGCGATCAGCGCATAAAGGAGAAGGATTTTGAAAGCGTTGTTGATGACGTGGATGATCACCGGCGGCCAGAGCGAACTGCTGCGCTCGTAAACCCAGGCCAGCAGGAACCCGAGCAGTGCAGCTGCCGCGGCAACCGAAATTTCGCGGTGCACGGCGCCAAAGAGCACCCCGCTGACCAGCATGCCCGGGAGCACCCCCCAGCGAGCGCGCATCCAGGGATAGAGCACGGCGCGAAAAAACAGCTCCTCGGCGAAGGGAGCCACAAAACCGCCCAGCACGAGCATGCTAAGCGCCGCGAACCAGGAGAAGCCCTCTGGCGCCAGGAACTCGAGCTGCACGTTTTCGACAGGGCGGTTGAGCAGGAGTTGGACGAGCAGCGCTGTCAGCGCCGAGAGCGGGATGGCAGCCAGCCCCAGCCAGAGCGAACGGATAAACCACTGCAGGGAAGGCAGGCGCAGACCCACGGCATCCCAATCCAGACCACGCCGCCTGATGCCGAGCAGGTAGACGCTGCCGATCAGCGCGACCCCTTCCAGCAGGCCCAGCGCGGTGCTGAGCAGGTTCGACGGTTCGATCTCTGCGCCGGTGGCCTGCGCCCAGAGGCGCAGGGCGAGGAGGGCTGCCAGCAGGACGGCCAGGATCCCCAGGACGATGAGCAGCACATCCTTCCCCGTCCAGGGCGAGGAGGTTGCTGGCGCCTCATCCATAGAGGCCCCGCAGCCGTACCGGCTTGCCGCCGGAAGGATCGCCGTTCAATGGGGGTGCAGGACAGACAAACCCGCGCACAAACAGAGCCACCGCAGTCTGGTGTACACGGAGGTAAATGGGGACCGGGCAGCAGGGAGCGCGAGCGCCGGCGTCATCTGCAGACGAGTTGAAATTCCACTTTTTGGACACTTATACTCTAACCTGTCGGGTGTGTCAAGAATAGGGTGCCGGTGACCACTTATTCATGATCCCTGTTTTCGTGAGCGGTTCAGCTCGTCCGCATGGCGGATCACCCTGTGGCCGTAGATCTCACGCAGGTGGTCGATGGCGCTGTTCAGGCGGCGCATTTTCTCAGTATCCTGGTCCCAGAAACTCAACTGGCGTACGGGCGGGCCCAACCCGCTCACACCCACCCCTAAAAGACGCACGGGGCGGCCGGGCGGCCAGTTGCTGTTGAACAGATCCAGGGCGGCTGCGTAGATTTCGTGGTCCAGGTTTGAAGGCTGGGGCAGCGTCACCTGGCGGGTGAGGGTGGTGAAGTCTTCCCAGCGCAGTTTGATCTTTACTGTGGTGCCGGCCAGGCCCTCGCGCCGCAGGCGGCGGCCGACCCCTTCGGATAGGCGCAGCAGGGTGCGCTTGAGGGTGTGCTCATCGCGAATATCGCGGGCGAAGGTCGTTTCCTGGCTGATCGACTTGGTCTCGCGGCTGGTTTCCAGGGGGCGGTCGTCAATGCCGCGGGCGCGCAGCACCATCTCGAAGCCGCTGCGTCCGAAGCGGCGTTCCATCTCCTCGGGGGAACGCCTGGCCAGGTCGCCAATAGTATAGATACCCAGCTCTTCGAGGCGGGCGGCGGTTTTCGGGCCGACGCCGAACAGGGCCCCCACTGGCAGCGGCGCCAGGAAAGCGGCCTCCTGACCGGGCGGCACCACCGTGATGGCGTTGGGCGGCCCATCGCCCCGGGCAGCCGCCTTGCCCACGTCGTTCGCCGTTTTCGCCAGCAGTTTACTGGTGGCGGCGCCAATCGAGCAGGGCAGGCTGAGCTCTGTGCGGATCTGGGTCTGCAGCCGCCGGGCAATATCCTCCACCGGGTCGGGCAGGTCACTGACGTCGAGGAAGGCTTCGTCAATGGAGACCTGCTCCACCAGCGGCGTGAGGTTGTGCAGGCGCTCCATCACCTGCGCGGAGACCTGGCTGTACACCCCGTGGCGCGAGGGGACGATGAGCAGCTCAGGGCAGAGCTGCAGGGCACGGGCCATGGGCATCGCCGAGCGCACACCGAACCTGCGAGCGGCGTAGGAACAGGAGGCCACCACGCCGCGCTGGTCGGGCCGGCCGCCGACGGCGAAAGGCTTTCCACGCAGATCGGGATTGTGCAGTTCTTCCACCGAGCAGAAGAAAGCGTCCAGGTCCAGGTGCAGGATTTTACGCGGCATGGGGATCTCAGGTCGAGGCGGTGTCAGGTCGATCTAATGCTCCCAGCGGAAAGCCTGCCAGATAAAGCGGCGCGGGAGGCTGAAGGGCTGGTCCAGCGGACCGAGCTCGACTGCGGCCCAGCGGCGCAGTCGGGCGATGATCTGTGCGTGCAGGTCCGCCGGGATATCCCAGGTAGACGAGTAGACCCGGTTTTCCAGCAGGCGGATGTATTCTTCGGGGGTGCTCTCCATACTCCACTCGGCGGCGATCACTTCTTCGGCCGCGGCGCCCATCGCTTTCAGGCGGGAGATGAGCTGGTCAAACTCACGCCCGGCGTTCGTGTGGCCGGGCTCGCCGAGTTCCTGGTAGATTTCTCGCCATTTTCGGCGCAGCAGGCTGACCGGAGAATCGGGCGGCCGCCAGTCGTAGCCGGCCAGCAGCAGGCCTCCGGAGCGCAGCACCCGGCGCGCTTCGCTGATCACCGTCTGCCAGGTTGGGATGAGGTGGAAGACGTGGACGGCAATGACCGCATGGAAAGTGTGCGCAGGAAAGGGGATGTAATTCGCGTCACCCTGCACCAGGTCGGGCGGCCGGACGCCGGCGGGGAGCGCCTGGCGCAGGCGCTGCATCATGTTCACCGACAGGTCCAGCCCGGTGATGGGGACGCCGAGATCCATGAGCGGGCGGGCGATGCGGCCGGTGCCGATGCCGATTTCGAGCACCGGTTCTCCTGCCTGCAGCCAGCGGCGGGCCGCCGCGGCAATCTGTGCGGAGACCTGCGGTGAGTGGCCGCGCGTGGCATCGTAGAAGTCCGCGGCCCGGTCAAAGCTGATTGAGCGAGGTTCCATGGGGCGCTCCTTAGGGTGCTGGGATAAGTTTAGCACGATGTACGCCGTGTGAGAAGCAGTTATTTTCAGGACACGGATTTACAGCGGTCACACGGTTGGATGCTGATTTCTATATTGATCCTGAGATTCAACCGCTCAGGTTGATTTCCAGATTTCACCAGCTACCAGCATGCTCCGGAGCGGAATGCGTTTTTGAAGATCTGTTTCGCTCCGCTTACGAAAGTGTACGGATCATCGTTTGATGAACCGGGTTTCTGGCGCTGGAGTGCGGCCCGGCTGGCAAAGCTGCATTTTGATATAATCACAGTCATGAACGGCATGTGGCAGGGACGATCGAAGCTGTTCTGGGGGGGACTGCTGGTACTGGGGCTGCTGGTTGAATCCTGTCTGCTGGCTGCCGGCGTCGGCTGGGTGATGAGGCAGGAGGATATCCCGCTCAACCTGGGCGCCGACCGCACGCCGCTTTCTGCAGGCGTACCCACGCTGGCGCGGGAGACGCCGGCGGGGGAAACGCCGTCTCCGCCTCCCCTGGATGAAGAGACGCTGGCCCCGCAGGCCAGCGAGACACCCGAAACGACCCCAACCCAGGCGAACGCGTTTGAACCGCCGGTTTTCGACGATCCCCCTCCCGGAAAGATCGTCTATGTGTGCTTCGACGGGGAATTCGACCAGATTTGCATCATGAACGGCGACGGCAGCGGCCAGCGCCAGCTCACCGACGTGAAAGCCACCAACTTTTACCCCTCGCTGTCGCCGGATGGAAGGCAGATCGTTTTCTCCTCCAACCGGGATGGGAATTTTGAGATCTACCGCATGGACATTGACGGCGGCAACGTGGAACAGCTCACCGATAACATGGGCAACCTGTTCGCGCCGGAGATCTCGCCCAAAGGCAACCGCATAATCTTCACCGCCGCCACCGGATCGGCGCAGAATATCTGGGTGCTGCGGCTGGACAACGGCAACACCCGCCCGTTCACCGATACGGGCAGCGATATCGATCCGACCTGGTCGCCGAACGCCGAGCAGATCCTGTTTGCCTCGGGGCGCAGCGGTGAAACGCAGCTCTATATTATGAACGCCGACGGGCGCAATGTGCGCCCGGTGCGGCGCTCGAGCCCGCTGCTCGCCGGGGGCCGCAGCGACTGGTCGCCCGACGGCGGGCGGATCGCCTTTTATGCCGGCCCGGTGGGCGACCGCGATATTTTTACGGCGGCGGTCGACGGCAGCGACGTGCGCCAGCTCACCGACGGGGGCGACAACCTGGCGCCAACCTACTCGCCGGATGGGGAGTGGATCGCGTTCACTTCTTTCCGGGATGGCAATAATGAGATTTATGTGATGCGGCGCGATGGCAGCCAGGTGACCCGCCTGACCGGCAGTCCGAACTCCGACTGGCAGCCGCGCTGGGGGCCGTAGGACCTTTCCAGGGCTGGGTATAAATTCAGGTCCGCCCGCAGGCGCGCGGAGCGGCATGCTTCGCAAGCCTGGGGCCGCCAGGCCGGGCATGCAAGCATGCTTAGTCGAAGCAGCCTGTGAGCAAGAAGGCACATTGAGCGCAGTCGAAATGCGCCTTCTTACTCACAATTTGCGATCTGTGCAGTTCACCCCCCCATCCCTGGTCGATACGATCCATGATTGACTCATCCTGCAGCCAGGCGCCATTCGACCGGGCGGTCGTCCTTTGACCGCCGTTACGAATGCCTGGGTTCCGGGCGGTCGACCCCCCTCATCCCAGCCTCCTCCCCGCGGGGGAGAAGGCGTATATTTTTTGCCAGTAAGAGATCCGTTTTCCTACAGGAGCAGTGGTCCCCATCATTCATAGAAAAAGCCCTCCCCCTGGAAGGGAAGGGCCTGGGTGATGGTGGAAAACGGGCACGGATCGGGTGCATCTCATGCAATGCAGCCACCGGCCCCGTTATTCTTCCGAATGGTCGTGCTCATCTTCCCCTTCATCTTCGTCCTCCCCTTCAACCGCATACGGCAGGCGGCCGCTGAGCCAGACGACCATCAGGCTGACGTCGTCGCTGCTGGCGTCTGAATCGGGATACTTTTCTTTGAAAGCGTTGTTGAGCACTTCAAAATCCTCTCCTCGCGGCCATGTGGGCAAAAAGCCGGGGAGCTGGCGGCGGTCCGCTTCGGGGGGCAGCACCTCCCAGCCGCGCTCGACCAGCAGGTCGTACACCTTCTGGCGCAGGTCGGGCAGGGATGCGGCCCAGGCAGCGACGATATTGGCGACCAGCTCGGGACTTTTCTCGAACGACCCGGCGATCGAGCGCGCTTTGACCGGCACCGGAGCCTTTGCACTGTTGCGGAAGCCGGGCACCTGCACATACTGGCGGGTCAGGCGGTCGACCGGCGCACGGTATTCATTCCCCAGACGGGGCAGCGCGCTGAGGGCGAGGCGCACCACGTTCAGGCGGTATTCGCTGTTCATGAACTCGTTCAGCGCATGGAAAGGTAAATAATGAATGTGTTCGTCGTTCATCGTTAAAGTTCCTATTCGTTTTCAGGCTGGCACAGGCGGGCGTAGTGGTAGGCCCGCCCTTTTTTCTCTGCAATTTCCACCAGACCCATCTGGCGCAGGCAGTACAGGGTCTTCGAGGCCAGATAGGGCGGAATCTTCACCGCCGCAGCGTACTGGCGCATCGTGAAGGTGGGCTCCGGCAGGCCGGCGGGCAGGAAGCGTAAGAAGTCGCGCGTGCTGCGCAGCGTGACCTTCTCCACCACGGAGATCAGGCGGCGGTCTGCGATGCTCCAGCCCTTACGCCGCCAGCTCCCGCGCCCGTCGTTCCGGCGCAGCTCCTCTTCCTGGATGAGCAGCACTTCCAGGGCGAAGTTGGGGTGCAGCACAAGCTGGGGGATGCGCACGAGCTCGAGGAACAGGTGCTCCAGCCGCCCCCGGTAGGGCGATTTGCGCCGCTCTTCGGGTGCGCCTTCTTCAGATGGCAGGCGCACGATCCATTTCTCACGGGCGATCGGGTATACCAGTAAAACCGGGTGGCGCTCCAGCAGGTCGGGGAGCTTGAGTTTGAGGTGGGTGAAGTTCCCGGTCTGGATCTCGATGAGCAGCTCGCCGCGCACCACGTCGACCAGATAACCGTCTACCGGGACCTCCTGGGCCGCGCCGGGCAGGGAATACAGGTTTTTTAACGCCGCATGTAAAGAGCTTTCCTGCAAGCTAACGCTCACTCTCCAGGGATTTAATCCATACACCGGTCCATTCGGGCAGGCGGCTCCAGTTTCTGGCGCGGATCTGCGCGGCCAGCCCGGGGCCGAAGAAGAATTCTGTGTGCGCCACCGCCTGCTCCACGCTGTTGAACTGGTAATCGGTGCGGATGGTGTGGCGGGTAAAACCCCATTCCTGCTCCAGCCAGGCGTAGTATTCCGCCAGGCCGGGGGCAGGCGGGGCGGGCTCCAGACTGCCGGTACCGAGCGTCTCCAGGATCACCAGCCGGCCGCCGGGCACTGTCAGGCGGTGCATCTCAGACAGCACGCGCCCGATCTGGTGCTGCCAGTCGGGATACCAGCCGCGCAGGTGTCCGATGGCCCAGCCGGCGGTGGTCAGCTCAGCCCAGCCGGAGGGCAGCGGCAGGCAGCGCATATCCGCACAGAGCAGGTCCCAGCGCAAATGAGAACGTGCGCGCTGGTTCTTGTTTTCACGGAGCATGGGGAAGTGCAGGTCCACACCCAGCAGGCAGCGGGCTTCCGCCGCCAGCAGCAGGGGCAGGCGGCCGGTGCCGGTCCCCAGGTCGAGCACGCGCCGGCCGGCCCAGGGCGCATGCTGGCGGAAGATGCGGGCGATGTTCCCCTCCACATCTTCCACGGCGATCATGCGGTGATATTCGGCTGCCCGGCTGCTGTAGATGGTCCGGAAATGATCCATAGGCGCTGGGGATAAGTCAGGAGCAAACTTAAGCGGGATTGGTGGCCTGACCGGCTTCCAGGTCGCCGGTGTCTTCGGCGTTCTCTTCCGCCCTCTGGCGGGCTTCATCATAAGCCGGCTGGACCAGGAGCAGCAGGGCAGCCCCGCCGTGAGCCAGAGAAGACATCTCGCGCACCCGGCCGATGTACTCGTCGCGCGCCAGGCGGCGGTGCAGGTAGATCTTTCCGTCGGCGTGGACCTGACCAATGTGCTGGTCGGGCCCAATCCTCGCCAGGTATACCCGGCCGGTCTCCAGATCCACCCGGCCAATGAGCTGGTCGGGCCCCAGGCGGGCTTCATAGATCCTGCCGCTGGCGGGGTCCACCCGGCCGATCTTGCGGTCCGGGCCGAAGCGGGCTTCAAAGACCTGCCCCTGAAGGTCCACCCAACCCAGGTATTCATCGGGAGCGAGCGGCTGATGCCGGTATACTCTGTTCATCGTGCTGGCTCCTTCCTGTCCATCGGGTCTCGACACGGTTCGAGTATACAACAAAACCGCATTAACAGAGAGCAGGTTCCCGGCATGGGAACCTGCTCGAAAAAACCTGGTCTCTTCCCTTGGGGTTCGAAGAAACCTATGCTTTGACGATGCACTCCACGGGGCAGGCGTCAACGCACTGCGGGCTGTCGAAATGCCCTTCGCATTCCACGCACAAATCCGCATCGATGACGTAAATCGTGTCGCCTTCGCTGATGGCGCCCACAGGGCAGCCCGGTTCACAGGCGCCGCAGGAGATGCAGTCGTCCAGAATTTTCATTGCCATGTTCTGTTCTCTCCTTGAAAATAAGACCATTTTCTTGCGAGAATTGAGTTTTTACGCTCAATTCAACGTAAGATTATCACAGAAGAAATGCGATGTCAGGCGACAAAAATCACATCATCTTATGACTTATGTAACACCGGGGTTTCTTGCAATAAGTATTTCAAATCGAGCGGAGAATCATCATGCCATGATGAAAATTGGGTCAATGCGGTCCACGATCTGGCAGGGAACGTTGACAGTGCAGACAGTTGTGATAGGATAAAGAAGGTGTAATATCCCCAACTTCCAAAAAACGAGATGGAGCCAACCACGATGAACTCATTCGACGCGCACGGGCCAGGGCGTTCAAAGGCATTTCCCGCGATCCGTCTGCCAGAATCCGCTCATGATGGCGGCAGATTTTATCTGAAGGGAGTGAGCATGGAGGCGCAGCGGTGATCCGGCACGACTGGGAGCTGCAGGTGAGTGTCGACCAGGTGCTGCGCGGTCAGGGCGCGGACCCGGAGGCGGTGCGCAGGCGGCGGCCGGCGCTGGTTGAAGCTGCAGAATGGGCACTGGGTGCAGGCCAGCCCCTGCTGCGTCCGGCTGTGCTGCTCGAAGAGCTGGTGGTGGAGGAACTGCGGCATGAAAGGCTGTCTCTGGCAGGCGGCGGGCGCCTGCAGGGGGCGCTGATCGGCCAGCATATGGGCGGCGCGGAACGCGTGGCGGTGATGGTCTGCACGCTGGGGGGCCTGCTGGAAAAGGCGGTGAGCGAATGGATGGAGCGCGATCCACTGCGCGGACTGGCCCTGAACGGGTTTGGCGCTGCGGCGCTGGAGGTGCTGTCGGCTGAGGTCTGCCTGGAGCTGGAGGGGAAGGCGGCTGCGGAAGGGTTGAAGACCAGCGTTCCGCTCAGCCCGGGGATGATCGGCTGGCCGGTGGAGAAAGGACAGCGCCAGATCTTTGCCCTGCTGCCGGCGCAGGAGATCGGCGTGAGCCTGACCAGCGCCTGCATGATGAAACCGCGCTTTTCGATCACGCAGGTGGTGGGGATCGGTAAGGAGATCTCGGCGAGCGGGCGCTCCTGCGATTACTGCAGTTTGAAGGAGACATGTAAATATCAGAGTCACTACGCGCCGGTGTGATGGCAGGGGTACGCGGATGGCTGTCAACGGATTTTTTTACACGGATTGAACGGATTTATTCACTTCCATCCCCTGCCGTGTAACCTGCCGGTTAGCAGGTTTGTTTAAAAAGAAAACCTTCAAGGTCTCCGGCGGTTCCTTCCCGGGTGTGAACCGACGTGATGAACGGGTCACAGTGGATAGAGGTCCTTTTAAGACCTTGAAGGTTTTTTTACTTTCTCCTTATAACCTCTCTGACGAGAGAACACGCGTCAGTGCAGGTCCAGTGCTAAAGAAGGGGGCTGTTCTGGGTGATATCGTCCTTCATGCGGTAAGGGGCACGGCACGCTAGCCGCAGCTGTCGACCAGCCCTGACTGTCAACCGGAGGAAAAGGCCAGATCTCGCCGCAATGCCGTGCCCTTACAGCAAATTGTGTTGCGAAAGTTCCTGTAAGGGCACGGTTGTTTGCGCTAAGTTTGCCTCCTGGAACAGAATCTCGCCATCATGCGGCGGTTTTCAACTCCAGACGATGCCGTGCCCTGTGCTGGGCCAATGGCCATGCCCGGAAGCAAGCTGTGAAGGGTACAAGCAGGGGGCTTATAACCCACTAACCGGTTTACCTCAAACCTTGACGCGCGCGGGCAGCGGCGTAGTCGCTGTATGTGCCGTAGAACTCCACCAGCTCTCCTTCTTCAATCGTCAGGATCCGGTTCACCGTGCGGTCCAGGAAATAGCGGTCGTGCGAGATGACCAGCACAGTGCCTTCGAAGTCCTGCAGGGCGTTTTCAAGTACTTCGGCCGAGGCGATGTCCAGGTTATTGGTCGGCTCGTCGAGCAGCAGGAAGTTCGCCCCCGAGAGCACCAGCAATGCTAACTGCAGGCGGCTGCGTTCGCCGCCGGAGAGCTCCCGGATGGGCTGGGTGACCATGCTGTAGGAGAACAGGTAGCGGTTCAGGAAAGCGACCGCGGCGGCCTCGCTCATCGATCCCCCGGCCGGGACAGCGCGCCGCACCGCTTCGATCAGGGTCTGGTTGGGGTCCAGAGTCTCGTGCTCCTGGGCGTAATACCCGAGCCGGACGCTGGGGCCCAGGCGGATTTCACCCGCATCCGGCTGCAGGCTGCCCAGGATTAACTTGAACAGCACAGACTTGCCGGAACCGTTGGGTCCAATCAGGCCGACACGGTCGCCGTGCTGGATCAGTGTGCTGGCCTGGAGCAGCACGATGTGGTCACCGAAGGATTTCTGCACGTCGACCAGCTCGAGCACTTTTGTGGAGCCCCGCCAGCCGCTGAAGGCCAGGCCTATACGGCGGCGCTCGAGCACCGGCCGGTCGAGCTTTTCCATGCGCTCTATCCGCTTTTCGATGTTGTGCAGGCGGTTTTTGAACCTGGGGTTGAACTCCACCCAAAGGGCGTAGCGCCTGCGGGCCTGATCCAGGCGGGCAATCTCTCGCTGCTGGATTTTGTAGAGCTCCTCGGCACGGGCCAGGCGCAGCTCTTTCTCGATGATATAACTGGAATAATCCCCGTTGAACGTGGTCAGGCGGCCGTCCTCCAGTTCGGCGATGTCGGTCACCACGGCGTCCAGCAGGTAGCGGTCGTGCGAGATGAGCACCACCGCGCCCGGGTACTCCTGGATCAGGCGTTCGAGATAAGCTTTGCCGGTCAGATCCAGATGATTGTCGGGCTCGTCGAGCAGCAGCACGTCGGGGCGGGCCAGCAGAAGGCAGGCCAGGCCGACCAGCTTCTTCTGCCCGCCGCTCAGACGGCCTACCGGGGTTTCGAAATCGACGGGGTCCAGACCCAGGCCGCTGAGCATGGTTTTCACCCGCCCGGGGTACTGGTCGCCTCCGAGCTCCAGGTAGGCCTCCAGGCAGCGCTGCTGTTTTTCGATGAGGCGGGCCAGCCGCTCCGGATGGTTGTACACCTGGGGGTTGCCCATCTCGCTTTCCGCGCATTCCAGCTCGCGCTGCAGTTCCAGCCACCGCGGGTTACTGAGAACGGCGGTCTCGAGCGCGGTCTTCTCGGGGTCCAGTTCGGGCTGCTGCGCCAGGTAGCCGGTGGTTATGCCGCGCGCTTTGACGACGCTCCCGCCAGGTTCTGGGGAGTGCTCGCCGGTGATCAGTTTAAAAAGCGACGACTTACCGGTGCCGTTGGGGCCGATCAGACCGATTTTCTGGTCGTGCTGGATCGACCAGTTAAGGTTTTCGAAGATGGTGCGGGATCCGAGCACCAGTTTGACGTTGGAAAGTTGGACTGCAATCATCTTTATCTCCCGGTACAAAAACAGCCGCAGGCAGTCCGCCTGCGGCCGGAAATCAGCGTGTGGAAAACGGTTTCAGATCAGGAACCTCCGGTGTGCAGGCGCGATTCGAGGCACCCCCCGGGAGATAAAGCCGCGTACACCGATACAGAGCATGGAATCAGCGATCCGGTTCACGTAGATCATAGCGGGGCCATTATAACGGAAAAAAGCAAAAATCGAGAGACTCTTTTCAAATAAGGTCCCTTTTGGTAAACTATCCGCTTAGCTGTGGCAATATTGCAGCGGCTGCCGAACGACCTCGGCCAAAACCGGCCGGGGTTTTTGTGTCTTATGGTTGTTGAAAGGTAATTACCCTGGTGGGAACTCATAATGTTTGTTGAAAGAAAAGACCTCCGAAATATCGCCATTATTGCCCATGTTGATCACGGCAAGACCACCCTGGTGGATGGTCTGTTAAAGCAGGCGCGCGTTTTCCGCGAGAACCAGCAGGTGGTCGAGCGGGTCATGGATATGAACGACCTGGAGCGCGAGCGCGGGATCACGATCCTGGCCAAAAACACGGCCATTTCGATCTGGGACCCTGAAATTGAAGCTGCGGTGAAGATCAACATCGTCGACACGCCGGGTCACGCGGATTTTGGCGGCGAGGTGGAGCGCGTGATGAACATGGTCGACGGCGTGCTGCTGCTGGTGGACGCCGCCGAAGGGCCCATGCCGCAGACGCGCTTTGTGCTCAAGAAAGCGCTCGAAATGGGCCACCGGGCGGTCGTGGTAATCAATAAAGTCGACCGTAAAGACGCTGACCCGGACCGGGCGCTGAACCAGACCTTCGACCTTTTTATTGCCCTGGGGGCCAGCGATGAGCAGGCCGACTTTCCGGTGGTGTATGCCAACGCGGTGAAAGGCCAGGCAGGTTACACGTCTGAGCTGGGCCCCGACCTGCAGCCGCTTTTTGAGACCATCCTGCGCTACATCCCCGCGCCGGTGGTGGAACTGGACGCCCCGCTGCAGATGCTGGTGACCACGCTGGGATACGACGAATACCGGGGCGTGACCGCGGTGGGGCGTATCTTCTCCGGCAAATTGAACGCCGGCGACCCGCTTGCCCGCATCACGCTGAGCGGCGAGGTGCTGGCGGAACGGGCGCGCTATCTGTATGTGCACCAGGGGCTGGAGCGCGTGGAGGTGGAGAGCGCTCAGGCCGGCGAGATCATCGCGCTGGCCGGGCTGGAAGGCATCGCCATTGGAGAGACTCTGGCCGACCCGCAGCATCCGGTCGCACTGCCGCCCATCACCGTCGAAGAACCCACCGTGCGCATGACCTTCGGGGTCAACACCTCACCTTTTGCCGGGCGCGAAGGGCGCTGGGGCACCTCGCGCAAGCTGCGTGAAAGGCTTTTCTCGGAGCTGCGCTCGAACGTGGCCCTGCGCGTGGCCGAGACCGAGAGCGCAGACACCTTCCTGGTCTCGGGGCGCGGCGAACTGCACCTGGCCATCCTGATCGAGACCATGCGCCGCGAAGGGTATGAATTTCAGGTCTCCCGGCCAGAGGTCATCTTCCAGCAGAGCGAGAACGGCGAGACGCTGGAGCCATTTGAAGAGGTGTATATCGAGACCAGCCCCGACACGGTGGGCACTGTGGTCGAGATGCTCGGCGGGCGCCGGGGGCAGATGATGGACATGCAGGATACCGCCGACGGCACCGTGCGCCTGACCTACCTGGCGCCGACACGCGGGCTGCTTGGCTTCCGCTACCAGTTCTTGACCGCGACGCGCGGCAACGGCGTGATGAACACCATCTTCCACGGCTACCTGCCTATGGCGGGCAGCATCGCCTCGCGCTCCACCGGCTCTCTGGTGGCGTGGGAGCCGGGCGTGACCACGGCGTATGGACTGAAGAACGCCGAGGAGCGCGGCACGCTGTTCTACGGGCCAGGCGTGGAGGTATACGAGGGCATGGTGGTCGGTGAGCACCAGCGCCCGGGCGACCTGGCGGTCAACGTGTGCCGCAAAAAGCACCTGACCAATATGCGCGCCGCGCGCGGCGAGATGGAAATCCGCCTGACGCCGCCGCGCCAGATGAGCCTGGACGAAGCCATCGAGTACCTGGCGGATGACGAGCTGCTCGAAGTGACCCCGGTGGCTTACCGCATCCGCAAGCGCATCCTGGATACCGAGGAGCGCGGCAAACTGACCAAGAAAGCCAAAGAAAGTATGAAAACCTGAGGCTGGTCGACCGGCAGCTGGCAGGTCAATAACCGAAATCAACACTTTATCGATAGGAGGGCAAGATGACATACATCCCCGAAAGTGCCATGGCGATCGCCGCCCATCCGGATGATATCGAGTTTAGCTGTGCAGGCACACTGGCGCGCTGGGCGCGCGCCGGCGCCCGTATTTCGCTGGTGCTGTGCACCAGCGGGGATGTGGGCATCGACGAGCCGGGAATGACCCGCGAGCGGGCCGCTGAGATCCGGGAGGCCGAATCGCGTGCCGCAGCGGAAATTATCGGTGCGACCGAGATTGTGTTCCTGCGCGAACCCGACGGCCTGCTGCAGCCCACCCTCGAGCTGCGCAAGAAACTGGTGCGCGAGATCCGGCGCTTCCGCCCGGAAGTGGTGGTCACCAGCGATCCGACCGTGGTCTGGGCGGGAAGCGACTACATCAACCATCCCGACCACCGCGCCGCGGCGACGGCAGCCCTGGACGCGACGTTCCCTGCCGCCGGGCAGCCCAACCTGTTCCAGGAGCTGGAAGCCGAAGGGCTGCGCGCCCATAAGCCGCGCAAGGTGTATGTGACCACCTGGGAACCCAATGCGGATGAACACGTCAACATCGAATCCACCATCGACATTAAAATCGCTGCCCTGCGCGCCCATAAGAGCCAGATGAAGGATTGGGATCCGGAGGAGATGATCAAATCCTGGGCTGCAGAACGGGGCAAAGGGAAGGAAATGGCCTATGCTGAAGGCTTCCGGGTGGTCACCCTGCTGAGCGATGAAGATTGGGAGAAGTACAAGGAGAAAATGGCGGTGGCTGGCTCCGCAGAGAAGGCAGCGTGATTAAGGGGAATCGCTGCCCACGGGAAGCGGCAGGATGATCTCGACGCGAGTCCCCTCACCGGGGCTGGACTCGATGCTGATCCTGCCGCCGATCGCATCTGCCCGCTCGATGGTCCCCACCAGACCCAGATGACCTTTACGGGCCAGGTCGATCCAGCGGGCCGGAAGTTCAAAACCGCAGCCGTCATCCTGAATCACGAGCCGCAGTTCGTTCTCATCGATTTTGAGCTGGACGATCACACTGCTGGCCTGGGCATGGCGGATGACGTTGCTGATGGCATGCTGGAAAATACGGAACAGACCCAGACGAATGCGTTCGGGCAGCATCTGCCCGTCGGGCATCAAATCCAGAATAACCTTTAGATCGGGGTGCGCAGCGGCAATGGATTCCATGTGCGCCCGGATTGCTTTTTCCAGGCCGAAGGGAGCCAGGGCCGGCGGGCGCAGCTCGCCGCAGATCTCACGCAGCTGGCTGACCACCTGCTGGACCAGAGCGTTCAGCGATGACAGGTCCTGCCGGGTGAGCTTTGCGGCTTCCTCATCCTGGGCGATGGCGTTGAGCTGGTACTGCAGGCTGTACAGATCCTGAATGGGGCCGTCGTGCAGATCCTGGGCGATCAACAGACGTTCGGTCTCCAGGCTGTCGATCAGGCGGCGGTGGAGTTCTTCCAGCTCGGCCTCCATGCGTTTGCGGTCGGTGACATCGCGGATGGCGCTGATCACCAGGGTGCCCTCTTCGGTTTTCACAGGGCTGAGCATGATATCCACCAGGATCTCGGTACCGTCTTTGTGGCGGCCGTAGAGGTCCAGCCCGGCGCCCATCAGGCGGGTGCGCAGGTCGCGGAAATAAATTTCGCGGTGGCGGATGTGCAGAGTGCGGTAGCGCTCGGGGAGCAGGATCTCGAGGCTCTGTCCGACGAGCTCCTCCTTCGTATAGCCAAAAAGGGTTTCGACCTGCTGGTTGACACGCACAATCTCACCCTTTGCGTTCAAAATCACGCTGGCATCGGGAGCCGATTCAAAGATCCGTTCGAGCAGCGTCTCGCTGTTGCGGGTGGCCTCCTGCGCCTTCTTGCGCTCGTTGATCTCGCTGCGCAGCTTGGTCACCAGGGTCTGAAGCTGTGCGGTGCGGCGTGCGACGGCAGTCTCTAACTCTTCCTTCGCCGCCTGGACCTCTTTAAACAGGCGGGCGTTGTCGATCGCCAGGGCGGCGCGGCGCGCGATCTCTTCCGCCAGTGCCACATCATCCTGCGTATAGTGGTGACCGGATTCGGCCCACATGAGTAAGAGCGAGCCCAGTGTGCGGCCGCGCGCGACGAGCGGCAGGATGATAGCCGAGGTCAGCCCTAACTGGCTGAGCATATCGAAATGTTGTGCGTCCCGGGCGGTTGATTTTAATAAGTCCAGGGTGATTTCAGGGTAAAACTCGGGTTTTCCGGTGCGCAGCACGCGCACCACACCCATCTGCGCCTCCGGGTCGGCTGGGTAGCGGCTCTCGATTTCATTGAGCAGTGCAACCTTCTGGGGATCGGCGTGCGCGGTGACCAGGCTGCGGACGCGCTGTCCTTCGTCGACGATGTGGATCGAACACCAGTCGGCGAACTGCGGGACGGCCAGGCGGGCGACATTGGCCAGCGTCTGTGTATCGTCGAGGGATGAGGACAGCAGGCTGCCGGCCTCGGCCAGCAGGCGCTGCGCCAGCTCAATACGCTTGATCTCAGTGATATCTTTGAAGCTGGTGATCGCCAGGCGCGTCCGGCCGCCGGGCTCGAGCACCGGGGTGGCGCGCAACAGCGACCAGCGCTCCTGGCCGCGGGCGCGGTCATAGATGCGCAGGGTCACCGAGGATGAGCGGCCTTCCTGCAGGGCAACGCGGCCGGGCAGCTTCTCCAGCGGGAAAGGGCGGCCCGATTCGTCATAGAGATCGAAGCGCGCCAGCACCTGTTCGCGCGGGGCAGCCAGCAGCTCTGCAGCAGAAGGATAACCCAGGGCCTGCGCGGCCGCATCATTGGCATATACCAGCCGGCCGCCCGGCTCCTGCACGAAAACCCCTTCTGCCAGCCCCTGTAGAATCACGCTTAACTCATCGCGCGAGTAGCGCAGTTCCTGTTCGGTGCGGAAGCGCTGGATCGTCGAGGCCAGCACGTTCGCCACGGCCTGCAGAAAATGCGCGTCGTCGGATGTAAACTCGCGGTAGCTGCGGGTATGCACCCCGAGGACGCCGAAAGGCTGCGGGACGCCGCGGATGATCACGCTGATGCCGCTGACGACCTGGTGGTCGAGCAGCAGCTGGGGGCCGGTAAAGCGGTGGTCCCGGGGCAGGTCTCTGACGATCACCGGTTCATCCTGCTGCAGGATGTAGCCGGACTGTGAACCGGCTCCTGCGGGCAACAGGGTTTTGCCAACCAGTCCCTGCTTCCAGCCGCTGCCTGCCCGCAGCAGCAGATGTTGTTCCCCGGGAAGCAGCTCCAGGATCTTGCTGTAATCGGCGTCCAGCACCGTGCGGACCAGTTCCGCCGTTTCGCTCAGCAGCGTATCCAGATCCTGTGCGGACAGCGCACGCTGACCCAGGTCGGCAAGCGCGGCCTGCTGGCGCAGGCGGTTCTTGAGCTCGCTTTCAACCTGCTGCAGGCGGGTTTCGTCAAAAGAAGATAATGCATTCGTCATTCGCGGTTATCGATTCTAGAAAGGCACGCGGCCAGTCGATTCATTTTCGTTCCTGCTGGGAGTTAAGATCGCGCATCCCTTTGAGAGCGAT
>Ga0134096_1000440_pt1 | contig 46658 bp, 41 predicted proteins | sample 7_2taG_FD_94448 | JGI IMG/M metagenome (GOLD analysis project Ga0134096, IMG submission 94448) | Switchgrass degrading microbial communities from high solid loading bioreactors in New Hampshire, USA - 7_21_20_110_A3 metaG | ecosystem: Engineered > Bioreactor > Semi-continuous > Anaerobic >... | reverse complement strand
TTTTGAAGAGGGTTGACAATATGTCAACCCTTTTTTAGAAATGCTCACAGGTAAGATGAACTTTAATGCATTATTTCCTCATTATTTAATATTATTCTTCTGCTGTACTCAGCCACTTGTATGAATTAAGTATAAGCTGCCTGTATGCATTGTTTCTGAATGAATCCGCAGTATGGCCCGGCATCAGGTATACTATTTTACCAAGGCAGAAATCAACAGTCCATCCGGCAGGGTATCTTAATCCGTCCATTTCGTATTCAAGAAATACATGCCTTGGAGTATGTGATGTCAAATCAAACCGATAAGGTTCATCAAATATAACAAAATCATTTATGCCTTCGGTTATTGGATGATCCTGTGCATGAAAAGTGAGGTTACTGATTTCAGGATGGTAATCGAATCTTCCACCGGCAATTTGAAAATACTCGTATCCATTATAGAATGAAATGCCGTTGTGAAGGATTAACAGTTTTCCGCCGTTGCTTACATATGATATCACTGCGGCAGCGTGGTTTGATTTAACATCGGTATCAAGATTATCTTTATAAAGAATTAAAAGATCGGTATCACTCAATGTATTGGAATTAAAAATGCTCAAATCCTCAGTTGCATAAACATCAAGATATGGCTTTAAAACGGTTTTTATTTCTTCATCCACTCCTTTTAGCGGATGATACAGGTAATTTGTGTAGTTTCCATAAAGAATCGCCTTTTTCATGTTAATCTCCTACCAGGGTAATATCTCACCATTATCATTATTGATATATGGCGGCAGGTTGCCTTTATAGTCTTTGAACTTATCAATGTGATAAATAATTCTGTCCGCAGCCTCCCCGGGCGATGTACGAGCTTCTTCATCCAATTTGCCTCTCATCATGGTTCTCATCCATCCCGGGTGAAACAGAAGAACCCGGACTCCTTTTTCGCGAAGCTCGTTTTGTATTAATGCAGATTCCATATTTAAAGCACATTTTGACATTGTATAACCAAACCAGTTTTTCCTGGTACATGTGCCTATGCTGCCCGCTTCAGAGGAGATATTTACAATTAGTTTTCTTTCGCCGTTTAATATTGAAGGCAGGAAATTATTTATCATTCTTAAAGGGCCGAAGGTGTTTACCTGGATAGTTCTGATTATGTCATCGTAATCTATTTCATCATAGATGGTTCCGGTAATGTCACCAAGAATACCGGCGTTGTTAATAAGTATATCCAGGTGATTGAATTTGCTCTTAAAAAGTGAATAAGCTTTTTTCACGCTTTCTGTGCTGGAAACGTCAAGATCTATTATTTCCAACCGATCGGGATAGAGTTTTTTCAATTCAGCCAGGTTTGTGCTGTCTTTAAGGAATTTACCTGCAGCAACGGTAAAACCAAGATTGAGGTATTTTTCAACAAGAGCATAGCCAAGACCATGATCCGCACCCGTTACAAATACAATATCGTTCACATGAAGCCCTCCTTGATCATTCCATATTTTCATTTTAACAAACAGTAGTAATAAATTAATTCTACCAATTATAACGGGGAAATAACATATAGTCCTGCAATTTTTTTGAGTTTTAATGACTGGCAGCAACCCGGCTGCACCTGGACCGAAATGTTTGCTCCTGGGGCCTGTTCTTTGAGTTCGCATATGCTTTGCCAGTTTATTCCAATAACTTTTAAAAAAACCATAAAATCAGATATTGACAGACTGCCAATATTATGCATATAATATTTAAAACCCATTGGAGGGCATTATATGAATAAGATTAATACAGTGCTCTGTGTATTTGCTGGTTTTATATTTTTTTACTTTTTTAGCCTGGGTTATTACTTTTGGTACTTTAGTCCGGGTAATTAAATATTGTAAAAAAATATAGAACACAATCAATGGGTAAAATCTAATAATAAATGAATTTACAGAGGCTCACGATTGTGAGCCTCTTATTTTTTATACAGCTCAAATTCAAAAGGAGGGATTATATGGTGGTTGTATTGAAACCAAATACACCTGTTGAAAAAAGAAATGCTCTTATAGCCGAGATCGAGGCAATGGGTGTTAAAGTCCAGGTTACCGAGGGAACAGAAACTGCCATTCTCGGTCTGATAGGAGACACAACTCACATAAACCAGTACAGGATTTCTTCAAATGAGATTGTTGCAAATGTTCTGCGGGTGCAGGAACCTTTTAAAAAGGCCAATAGAATGTTTAAGCCCGAAAGCACGGTCATTGAAGTCTGTGGGAGAAAAATAGGAGAAGGCCATTTTTGCGTGATAACCGGGCCTTGTTCGGTGGAAAGTGAGGAACAGATAGAATCCATTGCACAGGAAGTGAAGAAAAATGGAGCCACTTTCCTTCGCGGCGGAGCATATAAACCCAGAACCTCGCCTTATGCTTTCCAGGGACTTGGGCTTGAAGGTCTCGAATATTTGAAGCATGCAAGGGAGAAAACAGGGCTGCCGATTGTGTCGGAAATAATGTCTCCTGACATGGTGGAGAAATTTGTTGAAGATGTTGACATAATACAAGTTGGGGCGAGGAATATGCAAAATTTCGTCCTGCTGAAGGAACTGGGAAAGACAAGAAAACCAATACTGCTGAAGCGCGGTCTTGCAGCAACAATTGAAGAATGGCTGATGTCAGCAGAATATATTCTGAACGAAGGAAATGAGCAAGTCATTTTGTGTGAAAGAGGAATAAGGACCTTTGAAACATATACCAGGAATACTCTTGATTTAAGCTCGGTACTTGCAGTTAAAAAATTAAGTCATCTTCCAGTTATAGTGGATCCGAGCCACGGTACCGGAAAGGCATGGATGGTTGAAGCCATGTCAAAAGCAGCTGTAGTTGCGGGAGCTGACGGGTTGATTATAGAAGTTCATAACAATCCGAAACAGGCATTGTGTGACGGGCAGCAATCAATTACTCCGGAGCAGTTTTCAAAGCTGATGGATAAGCTGAAAAAGCTGATAGAGCTCGAAGGCAAAATACTGGAGGGCTGACAATGAAGGAAATACTGGTAAATACCGCTGCAAAAAAGTACCCCCTGAGAATTATGAAAGGGCTTGTCAATGACGACAATGCTTACAGCATGATTAAAGGCAGAAAGGCTGTAATAGTTACTGATAATAATATAGCGCCGTTATACGGGGATAAATTGCTGGCAAAGCTGCGTAATCTGAACATTGATTCGGATATTTATATTATTCCCGCAGGTGAGAGCAGCAAAAGCCATGAAGAGCTGATAAAGCTTTATAATCATCTCAGCAACCTGAACATTACAAGGGCCGATTTCATTATTGCATTAGGTGGCGGTGTAACCGGTGATTTGGCCGGCTTCGCTGCTTCCACCTATCTGCGTGGAATAAATCTCATACAGGTACCAACATCACTTCTGGCAATGGTGGATTCGAGCATAGGCGGCAAGGTGGCGGTTAACCTGCCAGCAGGGAAAAACCTTGTTGGAAGTTTTTATCAGCCCGAAGAAGTATTAATTGATCCACTGCTTCTTGATACACTTCCCGACAGGCATTTTGCCGATGGTATGGCGGAGGTTGTCAAATACGGATGCATCCGTGACAAGGACTTGTTTTCATTGCTTGAGAGCCTGAAAGACAGGGAAGAGGTAATGGAGAACATTGATGATATAATTTTCCGCTGCTGTTCTATAAAAAAGGATGTTGTTGAACGGGATGAGAAAGAAAAGAACCTCAGGATGATCCTGAATTTTGGCCATACTTTCGGACATGCGATAGAAAAATGCTTTGATTACAAAACATATACCCATGGTGAAGCGGTTGCTGTCGGAATGGTCTTCATATCCGAACTGTCATGCAGGATAGGTTTGTGTAAAAGGGATGCATCTGAAAGGCTTAAAAAACTTCTGCAGAAATTCAACCTGCCTGTTGTTTTTCCGGAACTTAAAGCCGGGGATGTCTTTAATGCGGTAATTAAAGATAAAAAGGCAAGGACTGATCATATAAACCTTGTTCTGATTGAGGATATTGGCAGTGTAAGAATGGAAGCTTTCAATAAAGACAAAATCGGAGGATTCATAAATGAAATGCTTGGAAATTAAGCCATCAAAATTATCCGGTGAAGTCAACGTTCCCCCTTCAAAAAGTATGGCTCACAGGGCAATAATATGCGCTTTCCTGGCCGATGGCACAAGTGAAATTGACAATATAGAGCTGTCCGAAGATATCATGTCCACATGTCAGGCTGTCATTACATTGGGAGGCGAAATAGATATTTCGGATGGTTCCATACCCGGCCGAAAAAAGCTCAAAATATCCGGCAGCGGTAAGGTTACGGTCAAAAACGAAAGGATAAACTGCGGAGAGTCAGGAACAACAGCAAGGTTTATAATACCTGTATCAAGGCTTTCCGATGATATTGTTACAATAGAAGGAAGAGGTAAACTCTCTTCAAGGCCTTTCGACGTTTTCTTCCCGATTTTTGACAGCAGCAATATCAGTTATGAAGTTACTGACGGCAAATTGCCTTTAACATTAAAGGGCGGGCTAAAACCCGGCAACTATTTGCTCAGGGGAGATATCAGCTCCCAGTTCATATCGGGTTTAATACTTGCGTTACCGCTTCTTGATGAAGATTCAACAATTCAGATTACAACCGATCTTCAGTCCGAAGCTTATATAGATATGACCATATATGTGCAGAGTGTTTTTGGTGTAAGAATTCATTTTAACAAGGAAGAAAAAAAACTGGTTATACCGGGGCGTCAGAAATACACGCCGCAAAAGTACTTTGTTGAAGGCGACTGGTCTCAGGCGGCTTTCTGGCTCACTGCAGGCGTTATATCCGGTCCTGTCTCCATAGCAGGACTAAACAGGGATTCGCTGCAGGGAGATAAAGTAATTGAAAGTATAATAAAAAACATGGGTGGAAGAGTGTATTGGGAGAACAACAAGCTTTTGGCAGAAAAAAGCAGCTTGCACGGAATTTCTGTGGATGTTTCGCAGTGCCCTGATTTGGCTCCGATCCTGGCTGCTCTGGGTTCTGTTTGCGAAGGCAGAACAGAGATACTTAATGGATCAAGATTAAGGCTTAAGGAAAGTGATCGAATTAAAGCTATAGTTTCCGAAATGAAGAATTTAGGTGCCGATTTGTCTGAAGCAGGAGACAATATAATAATTAACGGACGGGACATGCTTGCGGGAGGGACAACCAACGGCTGGAATGATCATCGGATAGTCATGTCTGTTGCGGTTGCAGCTGTTTTATGTAAAAATAATGTTATTATTGAAGGGTTTAAAGCAGTAAACAAGTCATATCCTTCTTTCTGGGAGCATTATAAAAGTTTGGGAGGGAGTATAATTGAGCAGTGTCTGGGGTGAGTATATTAAAATATCAGTATTTGGCGAATCGCACGGGTCCTGTATCGGTGTTGTAATGGATGGTTTGCCTGCCGGAATCAAGCTGGATCCTGATAGAATCAGGAATGAAATGGCAAGAAGAAGACCGGGGCAGGATATATACACCACTCAAAGAAAGGAAACCGACAGGGTTGAAATTGTAAGCGGTTTTTTTAACGGGTATACCACCGGTGCACCACTATGCGGCATTATACAAAACAGTGACAAGAGATCGGTTGATTATGAAGATATAAAAAATATAATGCGTCCCAGCCATGCGGACTATACTTCTTACGTCCGTTACAAGGGTTTTGCGGATTACCGCGGCGGCGGCCATTTCTCCGGCAGGCTTACCGCACCGGTTGTTTTTGCAGGAGCTGTTGCAAATCAATACCTGGAACAAAAAGGAATTACTATTGGCACACATTTATTAAGAATAGGCCGGGTGGCGGATGAACCTGCCGATCCTGTCGGCATAACGCAAGAACAACTGATTGGTTTCAGAAGCATGAGGTTTCCGGTAATTTCCGCAGAGGCGGCAGATAAAATGAAGGAAGAGATTAACAATGCGAGAATGGATTGCGATTCTGTCGGAGGCATTTTGGAAACCGTAATATTAAACTTGCCGGCTGGCCTTGGCTCACCAATGTTTAATTCTGTTGAGAGCAGAATTTCGGCTTTTGCTTTTTCGATACCTGCTGTTAAAGGAATAGAGTTCGGAAGCGGTTTTAACCTTGCTTCGCTGCGCGGCAGCGAGGCCAATGACGAATTTTACATTGCAGAAGAAAACGGGAAAAGGATAATCCGTACAAGGACGAATCATTCCGGCGGGATAAACGGCGGCATTACAAACGGTATGCCTGTTATATTCAGAACATGCATAAAACCTACCGCTACAATATCAAAGCCGCAGCATACCATTGATGTCAGTGTAATGGAAGAAACAGAGCATGTTTTTAAAGGAAGGCATGACCCATGTATTGCTGTAAGGGCTGTACCTGTTTTAGACGCGGCAGCCGCACTTGTGGTTATGGATTTATTGCTGGAAAGAAGAGAATAGTCTGAATCGGTGATTTTTAACTAAAATGAACTGGGGTGGAATGGTGGAAAATAATATTTCATATTGGCGAAATAAAATAGATTCCATAGATGAGAAACTTGTAAAACTGTTCGAGGAACGGATGCAAACGGTGGCACAAATAGCTGAGTACAAAAAACAGTGCAATTTGAGTATTGTTGATTCCGACAGGGAAAAGGAAGTAATCGAAAAAGCACTTTCATTATTGAAAGATGAAAACCTGAAAGATTATATGACCTTTTTCATAGAAGATATAATGACCATATCGAAGCAATACCAGATCGAGAAAGTCGGTAAATATGGTTTTGCCGACGGTAAAACCATTTCTGAAGCTTCTGCAACGAAAGCACCTGTTGGTTTTTACGGGCAGGTGGGGTCGTTTTCCGAAGAAGCTGCCATTCAGTATTTTGGTGCAGATTGCCCGAGAAAAGGATATGTAAGGTTTGATGAGGTTATAAATGCATTGCTTGACAATGAAATCAGTGCAGGTGTTTTACCTGTTGAAAACTCGTCAACAGGTACAATTGCAGAAGTAATGGATTTAATTCGCGATAATAATGTTTACATTACGGGTGAGCATATAGAAAGAATCAGGCATCATTTGCTGGTTATTCCTGGTACAAGAATAACAGATATTAAAACGGTATATTCCCATCACCAGGGAATTGAGCAAAGCAACCAGTTCCTGAAGCAATATCCCTTTGAACAGATTATATACAAAAGCACAGCGGACAGCGCAAAGCTTGTAAAAGAGCTTGGAGACAAATCCAAGGCTGCCATAGGTTCGGAAAGATGTGCAAGGATTTATGGTTTGGAAGTCCTGGTGCCCGATATACATTACAATAAAAACAATTATACCCGTTTTATAATAATTGAAAGGGAACTGTCTGTTAACAGCAGATGCAATAAAATCAGCATTATTATGGACATAAAGCACAGAACAGGGGCTCTTTACAATGTTTTACGGCTGTTCAAGCAAAGAAATGTAAATCTTTTAAAAATAGAGTCAAGGCCGATAATTGGAAGGCCTTGGGAATACATGTTTTTCTTTGACTTTGAAGGAAATGTCGGGGAAGACAGAGTGCTTAAATTGATTGAAAGCCTGAAAATACAATCCAATAATTTTCGTTTGCTGGGGAACTATATTTCCCATGAAGCCAACAGTAAAAACGATAAATAATTAACCGCAGGCAAACAACACTGGATAAATTGAAGAAAAGCCTTGATGGAGCCGGAGGGTTATTGATGAAGTACGGTTTAATAGGTGAAAAACTTGGGCATAGTTTCTCTCCCGAGATACACAGGGTTATATTTGAATTGTCGGGAATTGAAGGAGAATATGGACTTATCGAATTAAAAAAGGATGAAATTGAAGATTTCCTTGGAAATGCAGTTAAACAGGAATACAAAGGTGTTAATGTAACCATCCCGTATAAAACCACCGTTATCCCGTTTATGAATCAGGTTTCCGACGAAGCAAAGAAAATTGGTGCCGTAAACACGATAAAGGTGGGAGATGAATTAAAAGGCTTTAATACAGATTATTTTGGCATAGAATATACTTTTTTAAAAAACGGGATAAATGTGACCGGGAAAACTGTACTGGTGGCAGGAAGCGGCGGTTCTTCAAAGTCGGTTGTTGCATATCTTCTGGACAAGGGTGTTAGGAAAATATACATCGCGAGCAGAAATCCAGGGCAGGTTGCAAAAGTACATGAAGCAATCGAACCTGTAAGCTATGAAGATGTTTCCTGGTTTGTACCTTTTGATATAGTTATAAATACAACTCCTGTCGGAATGTATCCAAATACCGGTTTTTCACCGCTTAAAACCATGCATATAAAAGGTGCGGCTTTTTTGTTTGACTTGATTTATAATCCCGGAAAAACCGAACTGTTGAAGCTTGCAGATAATCTTGGAATTCAGAATGTTAACGGGCTGTATATGCTTGTGGCTCAGGCCGTGAAAGCCCAGGAGATTTGGAATGAGGTAAAATTCGGTAATGATTTTATAGACAGTGTATATAACAGCGTTGTGAAGCTAAGATGATAAAGGTGCTTAAGTAACCTGAACCACCATTCAACATAGCAAATATTCAGTACATTTTTACTGAGGGCAAAATTTACCGAAAGGATACACAAATATGGGGTACAGTAATATTGTTCTAACAGGAATTATGGGATGCGGAAAAACCACTATCGGAAAAATGCTGTCGGAAAAACTTAAAATGGATTTCGTTGATATTGATGAAGTTATAGAAAAGAAACATGGAAAAATCCCCGAACTGTTTGAAAGGGGAGAAGACTACTTCAGGGAAATAGAGCACAAGACCGTTCTGGAGGTTAGTGACAGGGATGGTGTTGTTATTGCAACAGGCGGAGGTGTTGTTAAAAGACAGGATAATATATCCGCGCTGAAAAGAAAGGGGATTATATTTTTCCTGGACAGACCGCTGGACGACATACTCTCTGATATAAAAACATCCAGCAGGCCATTATTAAAAAACGGGAAAGGGAAACTTGTTGAAATATACAACGAAAGGTACCAGTTGTACAAAGCAACCTGCGATGTCCATGTAAAAAACACATCGGGTCCTGAAGAAGCAGTTGCTGATATTATAAAAACATGGATTAAACTGGGTAAATCCGATTAATCTTAAATTGCTATACATTGGGGGCAATCGGTGTAAATACCCGATTCGCAATTAAAAACCGGCTTTTTTGCTTTTATCATTCAAGGAGACTGTCTTCATACTGTTTCATCAATTTTTTCCATGTACTGATATTTACAATCCCGGTCTGCGCAAGATTTGCATCTTTCTGATATGCCAGAACGGCTTTTTTCGTATTTTCACCGTATTTCCCGTCACACCAGTTGTTAAAATACCCCAGGCTTTTAAGGGCTATTTGCACCTTGTAAACATCAGAACCGATATCCCCGGATTTCAGATTCCTGAAAGGCCGGCTTTCATGGACAATTGTTACCTTGGTCCCATGCGGAATATACCCGTATAACTCCTTAACATCTTCATTTTTCATTCTTATGCATCCTCCCGAGACATTTTGCTGCCCGATTGCCCAGGGCTTGTTTGTACCATGGATTCCATACTTTCCCCATGGTACGTTTAGGCCCATCCATGCTCCTCCAAAGCTCCCGCCCCACTTTGATTTATGAATTATAATCCATTCGCCTGTAGGAGACGGGGAGTTGCTTTTACCTCCTGAAACAGGATATGTCTTAAAAAGCTCATTGTTTTTATATACATACATAATCTGTTCGTCCAGGTTAATATGAATGCGGTATTGACTGTTTTCGGATATGTAACTCATTGCCATCATTTCATTAATTCCGAAATTTACCTGTATTATCATGTTTTTCACCAAGAGGATGATTGCAAGCAAAGTTCCGAGAGAACGCAAATTATATAAGATTTTTTGCTTCAACCTGTCATATTTCGTAAAGGGTTTCATATTATCCACCTCTATTAACTAACTATATGAAGAAGAAAGGACATAAATATCTTAATCAGATATTTTTAAAGGTTGTACTAATCTTTTTTTATATGAAATATATATGTTTATAAGGCTGTATGTTGGCATGCGTTTACTTGCATTTATCAAGTAGGTGGATGAATTTGAAGAAAATACTCACCATTGCAATAATACTGGTATCTTTATTCCTGACAGTCATATATGCGGATGATGTAAATGAAGGGGTGCCTGCTTCCTCGATCTTCGAGGATTTGACCATTGAAACATATAACAATGAAAACCTGAATATTAATGCACGTTCAGCTATAGTAATGGATTTTGACACCGGCCGTGTTCTGTATGAAAAAAATGCTTATCAGAAAAGGCCTATGGCAAGTACAACCAAAGTAATGACAGCAATTGTAGCCCTTGAAAACGGCAACCTGGATGATATTGTTACAGTCAGCAGGAATGCCGCCTCAATTCACGGATCGCTTATGCATCTTAGTGCAGGCGAAAAGCTGACACTTCGCGAATTAATGTATGGCCTTCTGTTGTGTTCCGGTAACGATGCAGCCATAGCAATTGCAGAACATATAGGGGGAAGTGTGGACGGATTCTGTGAGATGATGAATAAAAAAGCGAAAGAGATTGGAGCCGTTAATACTAACTTTACAACCCCGCACGGACTGGACGAAACCGGGCATTACTCCACTGCTTACGATATGGCACTTATTACGCGGTATGCATTAAATATTCCCGTGTTTAATGAAATAGTAAAAACAACGTCGATTCAGATAGGGAACAGGTTTTTAAGCAATACGAATGAAATGCTGACAAGTTACCAGGGTGCGGACGGTGTTAAAACAGGATATACAGGAAAAGCCGGAAGGTGCCTGATAACTTCCGCAACGAGGGATGGAAGAAGGTTTATTTCAGTGGTACTGTTTTGTGACAGCCGTGCCCAGAGAGCTTTAAGCAGTAAAATAATACTGGATTATGCCTTTTCTTTATATTACCCGAGGACACTTATTAATAGTGAATATTTGGGGACATTGCCCGTATATAAAGGATTTGAAAAATCTTTGCCCATATATGTTGAAAAAACTGTAACAATGCCTTTGTCAGATGCAGAGGTATCAAGGCTGTATACAAAAATATCACTTCCCGGTTTTATTCAGGCACCGGTAACTGAAAAAACTGTTGTCGGTACCCTGTCTGTTTATCTTGATGATAAGATACTATGTGAATCCCCCATTAGAGCAGGCAAATCCATTAAGCAAAAAACAGTTCTGCAGTATTTTATTGATGTGTTTATTGCATGGCTGGAATTGATTAAATAAATATTCCGTTTCATGTCACAATCCTCCTCCGAAGTACATATTATAAAAATGAAATTTTTAAATTTCTAACTTGCAAAATTAATAAAAATATATTATGATGTTGTATAATTCGTATAAATTGAAAAACTATAAGTAAATACATATTTGGGGGAATAAATGATGAAGCAGTATGAAGGTTTCACCTGGGAACAGCTTATAGAACGAAAAAAGGCCCTTGAGTTAAAATATGAAGGTTATAAGGAAAAAAACTTCAACCTTGATATGTCCAGAGGGAAACCATGCGTTGAACAGTTAAATCTGTCGAATGAATTATTCAAAGAAGCATTGAGCATGAATTTCATTTCCGAAGATGGTGTGGACTGCAGAAACTATGGCGGTGTGGATGGCCTTCTCGAAATGAAGAAAATATTTGCACAGATTTTGGATGTCAGCGTAGAAGAGATTATACTGGGTGACAGTTCCAGCCTGAGTATGATGTATGGCACAATAGAGAAAGCTTTCAATCATGGGCTGCTGAACTCTGTTCCGTGGAATAAGCTGGAAAAGGTGAAATTTTTATGCCCAAGTCCCGGATATGATCGTCATTTTGCAATTTGCGAGCTTTTCGGCATAGAAATGATTACGGTTCCTCTGAATGATGACGGTCCCGATATGGACATGGTGGAAAAACTTGTGTCGGAAGATGAATCTATAAAGGGTATATGGTGCACGCCAATATACAGCAACCCGACAGGTATTACTTATTCGGATGAAGTGGTTAAAAGATTTGCCAACATGAAAACCAGGGCAAAAGATTTCAAAATATTCTGGGATGTTGCCTACATTGTCCACCATTTATATAGCAGCGAGGAAAAAGTCCTTAACATACTCAGCGAATGTAAAAAAGCAGGCAATCCTGACAGGGTTTTCATTTTCGCGTCAACGGCAAAAATATCTTTTCCCGGTGCAGGAGTTGCCGCAATGGCATGCAGCGTTGAAAATGCCAGGCATCTTAAGAAACTGATATCGGTGCAAACCATAGGTCCGAACAAGATAAATCATTTGCTCCATGCCCGTTTCTTCAAGGATGTCAACGGAGTTAAGGAGCATATGAAAAAACATGCTGAAATATTAAGACCAAAGTTCGAAATGGTTATTGATATATTTGAAAAAAATCTCGGAAGCCTTAACATAGCACAATGGACGAAGCCAAAGGGAGGATATTTTATAAGCCTGGATGTACCCAAGGGATGTGCCAAGGAAGTTGTTGCAAAAGCACAGGAGGCAGGCGTCAAATTAACTGCCGCAGGTGCCACTTTCCCGTACGGGAAGGATCCGGACGATAAAAACATACGTATTGCCCCCACATTTCCGCCCATTGATGAGCTGAAACTGGCAATGGAAATACTATGCACATGCATTGAGCTTGTGGTCATAAACAAAATATTGAATAACCGCAGGAATTGCGTAACAATATCAGCACACAGTCCAATATTTGTTACTCCCGCATTAATGTCTGAGGAAGTAAAATAGAAACGGGAATTCGGTTTTTAGGTAAGAATCAGGGGTTTAATCCCTGGTTTCTTGCCTTTTTTGTTTTTTCATGCTGAATTGCATTATTACAACATGTAATTAACGTAATTTAATGCTTGTCAGTGCCGAAACCTGCAAGGATTATTCCGGAGCGCTGTTTTTTATGTGTGAATGGCTAAGGCGGAATGTTCCGTGTAAAGCTTATGATTGCTGAAAATGCACATACCAATACGTTTATGGGTATTTTTCCCGGATAATGTAATAAAAAATATTGCTAACATATGGATTTTTACAAGAAAAAATTATATAATAATTGATGCAATAACAGGTAAACCGGAAATAATGTAAGGATGTTATGTAGTCTTTACATTTATTTTTACCATATTTTACTTTCGGAGGATGTTAATCTTGCAGAAAAATACTTATGAAAGCCCCTTAAACTCGAGATATGCCAGCGAAGAGATGAAAACTCTTTTTTCTCCCGATACCAAGTTTAAAACATGGCGTTCTCTTTGGATTGCTCTTGCTGAAGCTGAACAAGAACTTGGGCTTCCGATAAGTCAGGAACAGATAGATGAGCTGAAGCAATTTCAAAATGATATAAATTACGAATACGCGGAAAAGGTCGAAAAAGAGGTCAGGCACGATGTTATGGCCCATGTTCATGCTTATGGAGCTCAATGTCCGAAAGCTAAGGGAATTATACACCTGGGAGCCACATCGTGTTTTGTTGGTGATAATGCAGATATAATTATATTCTCTAAGGCTTTGAAACTTATCAAATCAAAAGTTATTACCGTAATTAAAAAACTTTCTGAATTTGCGAATGAATACAAAGAACTACCGACTCTTGGTTTTACACATTTTCAGCCTGCACAGCTTGTTACCGTAGGGAAAAGGGCATGCCTCTGGATTCAGGATTTGCTGTTTGATCTTGATGAACTTGACTTTGTATCAAAACATCTGTATCTTCTTGGCAATAAGGGTACAACAGGAACCCAGGCAAGTTTTCTGAAGCTTTTCAACGGTGATCATGAAAAGGTAAAAAAACTTGAGAGACTGATTGCTGAAAAAGTCGGTTTTAAAAATGTTATTCCGGTCTCAGGCCAAACATACACGAGAAAACAGGATTCAAGAATATTGAATGTCCTTAGTGCAATTGCACAGAGCGCATACAAGTTCAGTAATGATTTAAGGCTTTTGCAGCATTTGAAGGAAATAGAAGAACCCTTTGAGAAAAACCAGATAGGTTCTTCTGCGATGGCGTACAAGAGAAACCCGATGAGAAGTGAGAGAATATCATCTCTTGCCCGTTATGTTATTGTTAATGCGTTAAATGCTCCAATTACAGCTTCCACCCAATGGTTTGAAAGGACTCTTGATGATTCGGCCAACAGAAGAATCAGTATACCTGAAGCTTTCCTTGCTGTTGATGCCATTTTGAATATTTATATCAATGTGGCGGACGGCTTGGTGGTATACCCGAAAATGATAGAAAAAAGAGTCATGGAGGAACTTCCTTTCATGGCTACCGAGAATATCCTGATGGAAGCTGTTAAAAAGGGAGGAGACAGGCAGGTACTCCATGAAAGAATTCGATTACATTCAATGGCTGCAGCTGAGAGAGTCAAAAGTGAAGGACTCAGCAATGATCTTATAGAAAGGATTGCAAAGGATGGTAACTTTGGTATGGATACAAATGAACTGAATGAGGTGCTGAATCCTAAGAATTATATTGGCAGAAGCGTCGAGCAGGTTGAAGAATTTTTGAGGGATTATGTAAAGCCTGTTTTGGATGCGAATCCTGTTGAAGAAATCCAGGTTAGTTTGAATGTTTAGGTTAATGGGTTTTAATTACCATTTCCTGTTTATTTTATAGTACTAAAGTCCTAATTTATTGCACATATAGTCCTGTTTTACTACTTGATTTTTTACATGAAAACCGATATGATGTAAGAACATGATAACGACATTACAAGAATTTAGTGAAAAAAGGACTGTTAAAAAAATATAGTAGTTGAAAGTAAAAAGAACTGGGGGTATATGGTGTGGCAGGTATAAACAGGTACAGTAATGTTCCGCTCTATTGTCAGTTAAAGCATATAATTCTGGAGAAAATCGAATCGGGTGAATACAAGGAAGATTCAAAAATCCCCTCCGAACAGGACTTATGCGAGCAATACAATATCAGTCGTCCCACAGTAAGGCAAGCTATCAATGAACTGACAAACAACGGGCATTTATACAAGTTAAAGGGAAAAGGAACATTTGTATCAAAACAGAAATCCTGTATTAATATAAAAGATTATAACGGTTTTACAGATTCAATTCTTGACAGTCCTGAACCTGAAAAAAAGGAAGTTATTTCAATCTCTACAGTCACAGCGGTTGAATTTGAGAAACTGAGAGAAATATTCAGTCTGAAAACCGAAAATTCACAGTTTACATGCATAACATATCTGAATTCACGTAACGGTGAAGTATACTCGGTTAATACTTCGTATGTTCCACTAAGTCTTTTTCCCGACATAGGCGAAGATATCAGGAATAAAAAACCTTCCTATGAAATTTTGCGTGGAAAATATCCATTGGTGCCATGTACTTCAAAGAGCACTTTGGAAATTGATTATTGCGATTCTGTTGACGCACCTCAATTGCAGGTTCAGCCAGGTCAGGCAATAATTAAAGTTTATAATGTCCTTTATTCAAAAAGCGGACAGGCGGTAGAATATGTCATATCAAAATACAGGGCTGATAAATGCAGGTTAATGTTTGAGAACCATAAATAGTGGAATAAATGCATTATCAGCTGACAATTTGTTTTTTGCAAAAATTATTAGCTGTAACGGGAAAATACATATTATTATAGTGAAAATATAATATTGTAATTAAATTATTAATCATGTTAAAATTATAACAAACAAATGAATAGTCATCTGAGTTGTGATTATTTAAATCACAGCAAAGATTTCTATATTACATACCTGAATTCATGGAGAAATCCGTGAGGAGGGGAAGGTAAATCAATGCTGCCCGTCCATTCAGGAGGGTTTTTTTTATGGAGGTTCGTTTTATGAAGAAAAGAGTTTTCATTTTTATCACATTGATACTGTGTGTTTTTTTATTCACAGCATGCACAACCAATATTATAACAGATCAGGAGAAAAACGTTAAAACAGAAAAAATTAAAGTTGTAGCTCCTTCAGGTGCAACAGCGATAAGTATTTCAAAAGCAATGAAGGATACCTCCGAGCTTAATGGAACCAGGGTGGAGTATGAGGTGGTTCCAACGACGGACTTAATTGTAGCACGCATTACTTCAAAAGAAGCCGATTTTGCAGTTGTACCGGTCAACCTGGCGGCCCAGCTTTATCAGAAAAATATACCATATAAGCTTACATCTGTCGTAACGTGGGGTAACCTTTACATTGCTTCATCCGAAAACATACAGGGATGGGAAGCACTTAAAGGTCAGGACATATATTTAATGGGAAAAGGCCTGGTTCCCGATATTGTATTCAGAACCCTGTTAAAGGAAAACGGGTTGAACCCGGATGAAGATGTCAACCTTATATACCTTTCAGGTGCGACCGAACTGGCTCCCAACTTCCTTAACGGGACCGCAAAAATATCCATGTTGCCCGAGCCGGTATTATCCACGGTTAAAACAAAGAAGCCCGAAACAAATGTTTACCTTGACTTGCAGGAAGAATGGAAAAAAACGTTCGGATTGTCACAGGCAGGCTATCCACAGGCAGGAATTCTTGTCAATGAAGACCTGATAAACAGCGATCCGCAGTTGGTGAAAGATTATATAAAGGTCCTGGCCGATGGTATGAAATGGGTAAATGAAAACCCGAAGGAAGCAGGCATAATTGCTGAAGAACTTGAATTGGGGCTTGCTGCCGATATTGTGGAAAAGTCTATGCCGGGCAACAATATAAGGCATGAATATGCAACAGATGTCCGGAAAGAACTGGATCAGCTTTTTGAAATAATGTATCAGTTCAATCCTGAAACCATTGGCGGGAAAATACCTGATGAAGGACTTTATTATGATATAAGCAAATAGAGCATATATTCAAAATACCTCCGGAAAGCCCTGCACAACATGATGTAATCCACGAATCAGCTTTATGGCGGCAGGTTCAGGACAGTGTATTTGTTAATATTTCCGGTATTGGACTGGCAGGTAAAATGCTTAATGCATTGATTTGTATGAATTTCATTAGCAAAGCAGGTACTTGACGTGAAAAAGCACCTTCAAAATGTATTGTTAGTTGTTTTTATAGCTGCATTCGTTGTTCTTTGGCACTTTTTGTCATTGGGAAGGAAAACTTTGATTTTTCCTTCCCCTTATGAAGTTATTGTTTCCTTATATTCGATTATTGCAAGCCGGTCATTCCTGCCCACGGTTTTTAATACGGTGTGGGCTGTTTTTCTAAGCTTTGCCGCAGCATTTATACCTGCATTGATCATTGGCATAATCAGCAAGCTGGTTAGGTTTGTATACAGGTTGATGGAACTGGTTACGGGGTTCATAAGATCCATTCCCACAGTTGCAATAATATTAATGGCACTGTTGCTTCTGCCTTTATCATATACCCCGGTTATTATCTGCTATTTTGTTGTATTTCCGGTACTTTATACGAATATATCCGAAGGGCTGCAAAACGTGGATGAAAAGCTCCTGGAAATGGCCCGAATATACAGGTTCAGCAATGCAAAGATTATTCGGAACATATATATTCCTTCATTAAAAACCTATATTATTGCAGGTTCCCGTTCTGCACTCGGATTGAATTTTAAAGTGATGGTCATGGCTGAAGTATTTAATTTTGCCAATCACAGGACGATAGGAGCCCAGATGTACATGCACAAAATACAGATTGATCTTGCCGGAGTTTTTGCATGGGCATTGATTGTAGTTGCAGTTTCCATTATCTTTGACTTGTTGATTAAATTTATTTTCAGGGAGAATTATATAAATGATTAAGCTTTTGAATATTAAAAAAAGCTTTGATAGTACAATTGTCCTGGATAACCTTGATATGATATTCGAAGAAGAATCAATTACAGCCATTTTGGGTCCGTCAGGATGTGGAAAAACGACGCTTCTGAGAATATCGGCAGGTTTGATTAATGCGGATTCAGGCGAAATAACAGGTGCAGACAGGGAAAAGATGTCGTTTCTTTTCCAGGAACCAAGGCTTCTGCCGTGGAAAAATGCGTGGAAAAATCTTGAGCTGGTTATTCCGGACAATGTTGATAAAGAAACCAGGAAAAGACTATGCTTCGAAATGCTTGAGAAAGTTGGCCTTAAAGGATATGAAAACCATTATCCTTCGGAGTTGAGCGGAGGAATGCGCCAGCGTCTTTCAATGGCAAGAGCTTTCATAATTCAATCGGACATTCTTTTCATGGATGAGCCCTTTCAGTCACTTGATCTTAAAAGACGGGCACAGATGATTAGTCTTTTTAAAGACTTATGGATAAAGAACAAGCCCATGGTCATAATGGTTACCCATGATGTCCAGGAAGCCCTTCTTCTTGCTGATAAATTATATATCCTGTCCGACAAACCTACGAGGATATTGAAAGAAATACAAAATCCAATGCCATTTGAAGAACGAACGGTCAAAAATGAGCATTTCTATGGCCTTGAGCGGGAGATTATAAACGAATATATAGTTAATTAAAAATATTAAGCCAGCTTTTTGTTACAGCTGACCTGAAACCTGGTAACAACAGCATTTCTAATATGCTATCTTACTCCGGAAGGCTTAAGTTACTTGTAAGAGTTTCGTATGACAGAGAGTGATCGGGTGATTTTGCCGACGAAAGAAAAATGCTAAAAAGCCATTCTGCGCTCAGGGTAAGTATGAGCGTGAAAGCAGATTTTTCACCCCTTGTATATATTTATTGTTTCCTGTATTATAGCAATACGGAGGGAATATTTTGTATTATGGTTACTGTTCTGGGCTAGTATAACAGCGGGTGATGAAGCCGGACCAGCAGATTTATATTGCGAACCAGCACCTCTGAACAGTAATGTAATAGACATTGCCGTGTTGCTTGTAAATACATCATGCTTGTGTTTTTACTAACCATTAATTATTATATTTGAATCTGTAAGCAGATGGATTACTTTTTCAAAGGAAATGATTGATATGCAGCTTAAAGATTTTTATTACGATTTGCCAAAATCACTTATTGCACAAAGCCCTTTGGAAAAAAGGGACATGTCGAGATTGCTGGTACTTGACAGGAAAACCGGCAAAACAACTCATTTATATTTTCATGATATTAAAAATTTTATTAACCCAGGGGATTGCCTTGTAATAAACAATACAAGAGTTATACCTGCAAGGCTTTTGGGTGTGAGAGAGGACACCGGCGGGAAAATTGAGTTTGTACTTCTCAGAAAGCACGACACCGATGTATGGGAAGTTCTTTTAAAGCCCGGAAGAAAGGCAAAGGTTGGAACGTGGTTTGTATTCGGAAACAACTTGCTGAGGGCAGAAATACTGAAAATTGTAGACGGAGGAAACCGCCTTGTAAGGTTCCATTATGACGGGATATTTGAAGAAGTTCTCGACAGGGTTGGTATTATACCATTGCCGCCGTATATAACCGAGGAACTCAAGGACAAAGAGCGGTATCAGACAGTATATTCGAAATATGACGGTTCTGCTGCCGCACCCACAGCAGGCCTTCACTTTACCGATGAACTTATAAATGAGCTTAAAAACAATGGCGTTCAGTTTGCTGAATTAACACTCCATGTAGGCATTGGTACTTTCAGGCCTGTAAAAACCGAGAATATTGAAGAACACCATATGCATTCCGAATATTTTAAAATAGGCAAGGAAGCTTGTGAGATCATAAACAGGACGAGAAGCCAAAACAGGAGGGTTATTGCTGTTGGTACAACTAGCTGCCGTGTACTGGAATCGGTTGCTGCTGATGACGGAACTGTAAAACCCACCGAGGGTGAAACTGACATTTTTATATACCCGGGGTACAGGTTTAAAGCAATTGACGGGCTTATCACAAATTTCCACCTGCCTGAATCAACCCTGTTAATGCTTGTCAGCGCTTTTGCAGGAAGAGAAAACATTCTTGCAGCATACAAAGATGCCATAGATATGAAATATCGTTTTTTCAGCTTTGGAGATGCAATGTTAATCATTTAATCACATATGTAAATTAATTAAAATAATTAACATAATTTTGTCCTTACTTAAAAAATGAATTTTTATATGGGGGAATACGAAATGATTAACCAAAAAATAAAGATTTGGGATGGAATTTCAAATGCTGATAAGACCGGTGATTTTGAGCCATATCTTGAAACCTATATCCTCTCAGGCCAGAAAAAACGTGCTGCCGTATTAATATGTCCCGGCGGAGGATATACGCATACTTCACCAAGAGAAGCAGAGCCTGTTGCAATGCAGTTTACGGCAAGAGGCTACCATGCTTTTATTCTTTATTACAGTGTGGCACCGAACCGTCATCCACAGCCTCTTCTGGACGTTTCCAGGGCTATGTGCATTATCAGGAAGAATTCGGATAACTGGAACATTGACGGCAATAAAATTGCTGTATGCGGTTTTTCTGCAGGCGGTCACCTGGCTGCAAGTCTTGGGGTTCATTATGACAAACCCTGGCTTGAAACAGAAGGAATTATTATTGGAGAAAACAAGCCGAATGCAATGATCCTTGCATATCCTGTTATAACGATGAAGGAATTCACTCATAAAGGTTCAAGGGATAATTTGCTGGGACAAAGTGCCGATGAGGTACTGATTAACGAGATGTCGCTTGAAACCCAGGTTTCTGAAAAAACTCCGCCTGCATTTATATGGCATACGGCCGAGGATAAGGCTGTGCCGGTTGAAAACAGCCTTATGTTTGCCAGTGCTCTTCATAAATATAAAATACCTTTTGAACTGCATATTTATCCGTACGGATCTCACGGACTTTCGCTGGCAAACAAGGAAACAGACAGCGGCAATTTGGGCGAATACCCCCATGTATCGGGCTGGATTAAACTATGTGTCGAGTGGCTGGATGGTGTTTTCTCCGGAAGCAGTAAATTCTAATTAAATTCTAATAAATAACTAAGGGGTTTTTCATAATTGCATTATAAAATGTTATCCATAGAAATTGTCCGTTTGGAGGTTCAAAATATGGATACAAGAAGAAATGGAAAGTTCGGATTGGGTGTTACATTGATTTGCATAGGAGTTTTATTGATACTAAGTACTTTCGGTATAATTCCTAATTTAGGCAGGCTCATGACGAAATTCTGGCCAATGATCCTTATTTTTATTTCATTGTTTTTTCACGCAGGCTACTATTCAAACAAAAAGAATGTGGGCCTTTTGGTTCCGGGTGGAATCCTGCTGACATTGGGTGTTGTTTTCCAGACTTCGGAATTGTGGAACATATACGGTGTAATGTGGCCGGGAATAATTCTTGCACCTGCGGTAGGACTTTTTGAACTGTATTATTTCGGCAACAGGGAGAAGGGGCTGCTTATACCCGTGGGAATACTGTCAGCAATATCATTGTTTTTCTTCACATTTACAATCGGTAACCTGAAAGGATTGTCAAAATTTATTCTACCTGCAGGTTTAATTCTGGCAGGCCTGTTTATACTAATAAATGACAGAAAAAACAGCAAAAACGCGAATGATGAATATAATGACATTTAAAATCTGATTTTTGCATTGACCGGAATTAAAAACCGGGCTAATATAGAACAGGCGAAGAATTTTACATCATTCTATTTGCAAAGGATGTATCAGATGGCAGCAGTAACATATGAACTACTTCATGTATGCAGGCAGACCGGAGCGCGTCTTGGCAGGGTGCATACCCCCCACGGGAGCTTCGATACTCCTGCTTTTATGCCTGTAGGAACACAGGCAACTGTTAAAGGCATGTCACCTGAAGAGTTGAAAGAAATAGGTGCGGGTATTATTCTGAGTAATACATATCACCTGTATCTTCGTCCCGGGCATGAGCTTATAGGCAGGGCGGGAGGTCTGCATAAGTTTATGAACTGGGACAGGCCTATTCTTACTGACAGCGGCGGGTTCCAGGTGTTCAGCCTTGCTGATTTGCGTGATATTACCGAAGAAGGGGTAACCTTCAAATCCCATATTGACGGATCAAGGCATTTTCTTTCACCTGAAAAATCCATAGAAATCCAAAATGCACTTGGGTCGGACATAATAATGGCATTTGATGAATGTGCTCCATATCCATGCGAATACGATTATGCGAAAAAATCCATGGAAATGACTACAAGGTGGGCCGAAAGGTGCAAAAAAGCCCATAAGAACACTGATAAGCAAGCCCTTTTCGGTATTGTTCAGGGAAGCGTTTATGCAGATTTGCGCCAGGAGAGCGCAAAACAGTTGACAGAACTTGATTTTCCCGGTTACGCCATAGGAGGTTTGAGTGTTGGAGAACCCGGAGAAGTAATGATGGATGTTTTGGAGAAAACAGTACCATTTCTTCCTGAAAACAAACCACGTTACCTGATGGGTGTTGGAAGCCCGGATTACCTTATTGACGGGAGCATACGGGGTATAGACATGTTTGATTGTGTGCTTCCTACACGCATTGGAAGAAACGGAACGGTGTTTACATCAGGCGGCAGAATCATTGTCAGGGATGCAAAATACGCAGAAGATTTTTCTCCGATTGATCCGGAATGCGACTGTTATGTGTGCAGGAACTTCACCAGGGCATATATAAGACATCTTTTTAAAGCCGGAGAAATGCTTGGTTTAAGGCTTGCAACCTGGCATAACCTGCATTTCCTGCTCAAACTGATGGAGAATGTCAGGGACGCAATCAGGAATGATCGGCTGGAAGACTTCAGGAATGAGTTTTTCGGAAAATTTGGATATGATACAAAAACAGGCATGCAGGTATAGTAAATGATACCAGGATATTTCGCAATAAGAGGAAATTCTTTATGCTTCAAGGCCATGCTGCATTCCTGTTAATTGAGAGCGTGGAATTGGAGACCGGTGAATTAATGGTGTCAGAATATGTGAAATAAATGGTTGAATTGGATATACTAATTGTGTATAATGTTTCTGTGCTTACAGATATAAGCTTTGTAAGAAATATTATTTTAGTACAGGCATATTTTTCTTTTGGTTGAAAGGAGAAAAAAAATGAACTGGTTGTTAACAGCATTTGCCGAAAGCGCTGCAAATGGAACTGCAGGAACCGAAGTTCCCGAGGTAAATGGTCTTTTAGTGACTTTGATCCAGCTTGCACCTTTTATCCTGATGATTGTTGTAATGTATTTCATTTTAATCAGACCGCAGAGAAAAAAGGAAAAGGAAACCCGCGAAATGATCAATAATGCCATCGTCGGTGACAAGGTGATTACTATAGGTGGTATTACAGGTAAAATTATTAATATAAAAGATGATGAGTTTACCATTGAAAGCGGGAATGAAAGAACGAAGATAACAATCAAGAAATGGGCTGTCAAGGAAGTGGATAAACCGATTTCAGATTAAAATAACAACCCCGGCCGATCAGGAAAGGTCGGGGTTTTATTGACGGAGGGAGAGTTTTGGTCGAATATCTTACCGTTGGCATAATCTCAAATACGCATGGTGTAAGAGGAGAGCTGAAAGTAATTCCAACAACATCGGATATCAGCCGTTTTGATTACCTGAAAATTGTATGGGTTGAAAAGGACGGCAGGCTTACCGAATATTTTGTTGATAACGTAAGATATCATAAAAATTTTGTGCTGATAAAGCTTCATGGCATTGATACCATGGATGAAGCCAACGAGTTTAAAAACTGTTATCTCAAGGTTGACAGGAAAAATGCCCGTCCGCTTGACGAAAATGAGTTTTTTATTGTTGATTTGCTGGACTGTGATGTATACGAAGAAAATGTTTTTTTGGGCAAAGTAACCGATGTACTGCAGACCGGAAGTAATGATGTATATGTCGTCAATGGGGATAAATACGGTGAGATTCTAATACCTGCACTGGAGGATGTTGTTACCGAAGTTGATATAAAAAATAAAAAGATCAGGGTTGTTCTCCCGGAAGGGCTGATAGAACGATGATATTTGACGTGTTGACCCTTTTTCCTGAAAGCATTGACTCATTTTTGTCCGAAAGTATCATTGGCAGGGCCAGGGAGAAAGGTATTCTGACAATTCGTACCCATAACATCAGGGATTTTTCGCTGGATAAGCATAAAAAAACAGACGATTACCCTTATGGCGGCGGCAGTGGCATGGTCATGACACCGCAGCCCATTTACGATGCATGGAAACATGTTACAAAGGCTCTTCCATATAAACCGGTAACAATTTATATGAGTCCCCAGGGTAAAGTTTTAACCCAGGATATTGCCAAAAAGCTTTCACAGGAAAAACATATTATCATTCTTTGCGGCCACTATGAAGGTGTGGATGAACGCGTCCTTGAGGAAATAGTTGATGAAGAGATATCCATTGGCGATTATGTTTTAACAGGCGGGGAATTGCCGGCAATGGTGCTTATAGATTGTATTAGCCGCATGATCGAAGGTGTGCTGCCACCCGGAGCTTATTCCGATGAATCGCATTATGATGGGCTGTTGGAGTATCCTCAATACACCCGGCCTCCGGAATTTCTTTCAAGAAAAGTACCTGACATCCTGTTGTCAGGACATCATGCCAATATTCAAAAGTGGCGTTTTGAGAAAAAACTGGAAAGAACCCGGCTTAAAAGGCCTGACTTATATGAGAAGTATCTGAAAAAATACTGTAACAACATGGACTAATGTACTGAAACGGCTGAAAGTGCAAAGCTGAAACCGGAAATATATAAAAATGATAGATACTTGGACAAGTGACAGATCGATTTTATATATGTTGCTAATACTTCAATAAAATGGATCATTGCATGCAGAATTTATAAAATTGTACTTATCATATTTTAACATAAATAAAAGGTGGTTTAATTGTCAAACGGCAGAAAAAAAGAGCCATTGGCGTACAGAATGGCGCCAAGAAACCTTGATGAATTTGTTGGGCAGGAGCATATCGTAGGAAAGGGAAAACTACTGAACAGGATGATACAGGCAGACAGAATATCATCCATAATTCTTTACGGCCCGCCGGGCACCGGAAAAACATCCCTGGCAAAGGTTATAGCCAAAAGCACAAAATCGGTATTCCGCCAGTTGAATGCTGTAACTGCCGGTGTTAAAGATATCAAGGATATCGTGGAAGAAACGTCAAATGAGTTTTTAAACCCGTCCGGAAGATGCGTACTGTTCATAGATGAGATTCACAGGTTTAACAAATCCCAGCAGGATGCACTGCTTCCATATGTAGAAAACGGCCTTATTGTCCTGATTGGAGCCACCACCGAAAATCCTTTCTTTGAAGTCAACAAGGCACTGATATCACGATCTACGGTATTTATGCTGAAACCGTTGACCGAACAGAATATTATAACTATTATACGTCAAGCCCTCAGTGATCCTGAACGCGGTTATGGAAAGCTTAAAATAAATATATCCGACGATGCGCTTCGATTACTTGCCGCATTGTCCGGCGGGGATGCAAGAATTGCATTGAATGCTCTTGAACTTGCTGTTTTGACTTCAGAACCCGACAGTAACGGTTGTTATGTAATTGATAGCGAGGTTGTCCAGGAATGCGTGCAAAAAAGGGCGATACGTTTTGATAAGTCTTCAGAAGCCCATTATGACAATATCAGCGCATTTATTAAGTCAATGCGAGGAAGTGATCCCGACGCCGCATTGTTTTACCTCGGAAGGGCTCTTTATGCCGGTGAAACTCCAGAATTCCTTATCAGAAGAATAATAATTTGTGCTGCCGAAGATGTGGGTATGGCAAATCCGAATGCACTTACTGTTGCAGTTGCAGCAGCACAGGCGATTGAGCGCATTGGAATGCCTGAAGCAAGGATCATACTTGCACAGGCTGCGGTTATGGTGGCCACCAGCCCTAAATCAAACTCATGCTATAAAGGTATAGAACAGGTTCTTTCCGATGTTAAAAGCAAATACACCGGTGAAGTTCCAATGCATCTAAGAAATGCACCTGTTAAAGGTATGGCTGATTTGGGCTATGGAAAAGGGTATTTATATGCCCACGATTTCCCCGGGAATATTGTAGACCAGGAATATCTCCCTGAAGAAATGAAAGGCACTGTTTACTATGAACCAACAAAAAATGGTTATGAAGCAAAGATTCATGACTGGTTGTTAACCCGCAGAGAAAGAAAAAACAGCAATACTTAACAATAAGCAAATTTTAACGGGGTGAATTATCTTTGAAAAAACGGATACTTGCATGGATAGCATTAATTTTATTTCTTGCGCTTTTTGTGAACGTTCTTTTTATACATTACCGTGTTACCGAATCGCTAACCATTTTAATGCTTTATGCGTTGTTTTTCTTTTTTTATAAAAAGCGTATGGATAATGAAGATAACTGTTCAGAATCCGATAAAGACGGCAACGAACCCGATGAGCCCGGTATGCTGGACGATAATATACCGGAATCCCGGAAGGAATAATCGATAAAATTAAAACACCTTTATTAAAAAAAAGCCTGAAAAGGCTTTATTTTTTTGTAATAAATAGTGGACTTGTTCAATATATTATAAAAGGATAAGGTGACCCGTAATATCATTTGAACAGAGGGGGATACGCCGTGGAACGAGATTACAGGATCTATGAAGATATAGCGGAAAGAACGAATGGTGACATTTATATCGGTGTAGTCGGTCCAGTCAGGACAGGAAAATCAACTTTTATTAAACGGTTTATGGAGGGCTTGGTTATTCCAAACATCCAAAACCCGTATGAACGTGAACGGGCCATTGATGAGACGCCTCAAAGCGGTTCGGGTCGTACAATAATGACCACTGAGCCGAAGTTTGTGCCTAACGAAGCAGTTAAAATCGTAATGGATGACAATGCAACAATGAATGTCAGGCTGGTTGATTGTGTGGGATATCTGGTGAAAAGTGCACTGGGTTATATGGAAGGCGAAGTGCCAAGAATGGTCCATACACCTTGGTTTGATGAGCCCATTCCCTTTCAGGATGCTGCAGAAACAGGTACAAGGAAAGTAATAAGGGAGCATTCAACAATTGCGGTTGCAATTACAAGCGATGGCTCATTCACTAATGTACCAAGGGAAGAATATGAAGAAGCTGAAGAAAAGGTAATCGCCGAACTTGAAAAAAACAGGAAACCATATATTATTATCCTGAACTCCGCGTTTCCTGATCAGCCCGAAACCAGGCAATTGGCTGAAAGGCTGTCTGATAAGTACAACAGGCCTGTTCTTCCGATGGATTGTCTTAATATGACCACACGGGATATACACGACACTATGCAGACAATTCTTTATGAATTCCCTGTCCGTGAAGTTGCCGTAGATATTCCGCGTTGGGTAACAAGACTGGATCCGCAGCACTGGCTCAGAAATGATATAATTAACACGCTGCGCGAAGCCATGGTTGACAATGCAACAATAAGACAGGTTAACAATAATATGGCTAATCTGAACAACTACGAGTTTGTTAAGAACGGCAGAATAACCGAGATGCAGCTTGGCAGCGGACGCGTCAACGTGGAAATAAACATGGCTGACGGTCTGTTTTATCAGATTCTAAATGCCGAAACAGGGCTTAATATCCAGGGCGAGCATGAACTGTTCAGCGTACTGAAAGAGCTCGCGGCAATTAAGAAGGATTACAAGAAAATTGAATATGCTCTTCATGAAGTCAGGGTTAAAGGTTATGGTGTGGTAGCACCGCAACTGGATGAGTTAACCCTTGAACCTCCAGAGATAATACGCCAGGGCAGCAGGTTCGGTGTGAAACTGAGGGCAAGTGCTCCGTCAATACATATGATACGTGCGGATATTGAAACTGAAATTGCTCCACTGGTAGGTTCAGAGAAGCAGTCCGAAGAGCTGGTTAATTATCTGCTGAAAGAATTTGAGGGACAGCCCGAAAAACTGTGGGATTCCAATATATTTGGCAAGTCTCTGTATGAACTTATAACCGAGGGCCTGCAGAATAAGCTTTACAAGATGCCTGAAGATGCGCAGATGAAACTTCAGGAGACATTGCAGAGGATTATCAATGAAGGCAGTGGAGGTTTAATCTGTATAATACTCTAAAACCGTCTTGTTTATAATACCAGTCATTGTTTAATATATATTCCATTTTCTTACCCGGCATGTGTCCGGGTTTTTTGTTAAATAAATTATAAAAGTATTTTTTATCTGTACTTTAACTTGCAGCAATAGTCAGGTAAAATATAAAATGGGATATATCTGTTTCCATTTATAAGATTTGGAAATTAAATATATGGAAACATTGCATCCGATCAATTATAATAGCGTTAGTAAACTATGGTATATGCCGATTTTTTAAAGGAAGCCTTATTCCTGATGAATTATTTAAACAAATGAGATATTTATTTTCAAGGGAGGAAGCGCCGTGAAGAAAGCAAAAATGATACTTGACAAGGACTTTGTCATCAGCAGGATTGATAACAGAGTTTTTGGTTCATTTCTTGAACATCTCGGCAGGGCAATTTATGGTGGTGTCTATGAACCAGGCCATCCCGAAGCCGACGAGCATGGTTTCCGTAATGATGTTCTGGCCCTGGTAAAAGAACTGAGCATATCAGTCGTCAGGTATCCCGGGGGGAATTTTGTTTCGGGATACAACTGGGAGGATGGTATAGGTCCGAAGGAAAAAAGGCCGAAAAAGCTTGACCTGGCATGGAGAACAACCGAAACAAACCAGTTTGGAACCGATGAGTTTATTCAGTGGTGCAAAAAGGCCGGCATTGAACCAATGATGGTTGTAAATCTCGGTACACGTGGCCCGGATGAAGCCAGGAACCTCCTGGAATACTGCAACCACAAAGGAGGCAGTTATTACAGTGACCTTAGAATAAGCAACGGGTTTAAGGAGCCCCATGCTGTTAAGCTTTGGTGTCTTGGAAACGAGATGGACGGACCATGGCAGATTTGCCAAAAGACAGCCGAAGAGTATGGCCGCATTGCGGCTGAATCAGCAAAAGTAATGAAACTGGTAGATCCGTCGATTGAACTGGTGGCATGCGGAAGTTCAAACAGCTCCATGCCGACATTTGCACAATGGGAAGCCACCGTCCTGGAGCATACGTATGATTACGTGGATTATATATCCCTTCATACATATTACGGCAACGGGGAGGATGATACTCCCAACTTTCTTGCAAAATCCATTGATATGGATCATTTCATAAAAAAGATAGTTGCCACCTGCGATTTTGTTAAGGCGAAAAAACGGAAAAAGAAGAACATAAACCTTTCATTTGATGAATGGAATGTGTGGTATCATTCCAATGACCAGGACAAAAAGATAGAACCATGGACCATAGCTCCGCCTTTGCTGGAAGATGTCTATAATTTTGAGGATGCAATTTTGGCGGGTCTTATGCTGATAACCCTTCTGAAAAACAGTGACAGGGTTAAGATTGCATGCCTTGCACAGCTTGTTAATGTAATTGCACCTATTATGACAGAAACCGGTGGCCCTGCATGGCGTCAAACCATTTTTTACCCGTTTATGCATGTATCCCGTTATGGCAGGGGAACTGCACTGAACTCTGTAATTGCTTCTGATAAATACGACAGTAAAGATTTCACCGATGTACCGTACCTGGATGCAGTATCGGTATTGAATGAGGATGAAGACGAGATTACGATATTTGCTGTCAACCGCAGCATTAATGAAAGCTTGAAACTGGAATGTGATATCAGGAGTTTTCCGAACTTTAAACTCACCGAGGCAATTACACTTGCCAATTTTGACAAAAAGGCAACCAACACAATAACCAATCCCGAAAATGTTATACCCAGGGTGTTTACAAATTATGAGATAAATGACGGCAAAATAACGGCAGAACTGCCCAAAATGTCCTGGAATGTATTAAGGCTGAAAAAATCAAGTGAAGCATAAAATTTACGGAGACAAAACACCCGAAGCAGGACCTGCCGCGGATGGTACCTTTGAACAGTAACGTTTGTTGGCACTGAATTTGCTTTTTTTACTATTTGATTGGTATTTACTTCGTTCGGGTGGTATAATATGAATGGGTTTTAAAATTTTCCAAAATATTAAAACCGGAAAGGGGAATTCACGTGGGAGAAAAAGAAAAAAGCAAAGGACAGAAGCTGATGGATGAAATCGGTTATAAGGCTACAAATGCCTGGGAGAAAATTCCCGACAGGGAGAACATATTCAGCTACTGTGAAGATTATAAATCCTTTTTAGATATTGGAAAAACCGAAAGGGAATGCGTAAAGGAAGTAATAAACCGGGCTGAGAAGCTTGGATATAAAGATTTGGACAAGATTATCAAGGATAAGCTTACATTGGCTTCGGGTGACAAGGTATACCGGAATGTTAAAAATAAAGCCGTTATTTTGGCCGTAGTCGGGAAAAAACCTCTTGAAGACGGAACAAGAATGATTGGCGCACATATAGATGCACCCAGGATTGATATTAAGCAGAATCCTCTTTACGAAAATACCGATATGGCTTTCTTCAAAACCCATTACTACGGCGGTATAAAGAAATATCAATGGCTGGCAATTCCGTTGGCGCTTCATGGCGTTATAATCAAAAAGAATGGCGAGACCGTGGAAGTATGCATTGGTGAAGATGAAAACGATCCTGTGTTTACAATAACAGATCTGCTTCCTCACCTTGCCAAAGACCAGATGGATAAGAAACTCAGCGAAGCATTCAGCGCCGAGGCAATGAACGTACTGGTTGGCTCAATACCATATGATGACAAGGAAATTAAAGAAAAAGTCAAGCTGAACATCCTCAACCTTCTTAATGAAAAGTATGATATTACCGAAGAGGATTTCCTGACGGCTGAATTGGAGATTGTACCGGCTTTCAAGGCAAAGGACGTAGGTTTTGACAGAAGCATGATTGGTGCATATGGCCAGGATGACAGGGTTTGTGCATTCACCTCGGTTACCGCTCTTTTTGACGTCCAGGATCCCGAATACACTGCCGTATGCATTCTTACCGACAAAGAGGAAATTGGAAGTGTAGGCAATACCGGTGCCGAATCTAAAATTCTTGAAGATTTTATAGCCGATCTTTGCTATTTGACATCGGATAATTATTCGGACATTATATTAAGGCGCTGCCTGAATAATTCGGTTATGCTGTCTGCTGACGTAAATGCCGCAGTTGATCCGAATTTTGAAGGTACCCATGATAAATATAATGCCGCTTATCTTGGCAAGGGTCTTGCCATATTGAAATTCAGCGGTTCCCGTGGCAAATCGGGCGCTTCCGACGCTCACGCAGAATTACTTGCAAGGGTAAGAAAAGTGTTTAACGAGAATGATGTAATATGGCATACCAGTGAGCTTGGTGCTGTTGATAAAGGCGGCGGAGGTACAATTGCCATGTATATTGCAAACCTCGGTGTGGATGTTGTAGACTGCGGAGTACCGGTTCTTAGCATGCATGCACCTTTTGAAATTACCAGCAAGGCAGATGTTTATTCTGCGTATAAGGGGTATAAAGCATTTTATAAAAAAATGGACTGAGAATAACTGATATTTATGTCTTGTTTGAAGGGAGAACCCGTTGCGGGTTCTCTTTCTGTTTTTTTATTGCCAGCTATCGCCATTAAGTGTATTATATAATTGGGTAATATTTTCATGGATATTCTAAAATGGAAGTTACATTGAGAAACCGGAAATAAACCCAAGGGCTGATGTTTCCGAAAGGAGATCATATGAAAAAAGGACTTGTTTTTATATTAATTATTTTTATATTAATAAATCTGCCTTTTCAGGTCCTTGCACAGCAAAACACTTCAGATGATGAAATCAAGGTTTATGTTAATGATACCAGGATTAATTTCGACGTACCTCCGATTTTTGTAAAAAGCTTTACCATGGTTCCTGTGAGGGCTGTTTTCGAAGCTCTTGGTGCAAAAATTGAATGGGATAACTACACAAAGACGGTAACAATCAGAAGGGGGGAAACCGAAGTCCGGGTCCAGCCGGGAAACCGCATCGCCATGGTAAACAATGTATCGTATGTAATGGATGTACCCGCCCTTGGACTTAACGGACGCATACTGGTTCCGGTACGTTTTATAAGTGAAGCAATTGGTGCAAAAGTGGATTGGGTAAATGAAACCAAAACGGTTTTTATCAATGATTTGACAGAGCAGAAAGAACTGGGAAATATTATGAACGGCGGGAAATTTGCAGCCGCTGATGGCTATTATTACCACATATTGCCCGACGGAGTTATGGTCAGGGAGAATATTCTGACTAAGCAAATGGAAAAGATAGCTGACAATATAGTCCATGACATTTACCTCGTAAATGACCGGATATACTGCATTGGTAAGGTTAAAGGGGTAAACAGGATCATAAGTATGAAAAAAGACGGTTCCGAAAAAACAGTAATTACCAACAGACCTGTTAATACAATGCAAATATCCAACGGGTGGATTTATTACAGTGAAACAAATGACGATTCAACTCTTTACAGGGTAAAAACCGATGGCAACGAAACAGCGGAGATAATTGAAAACGGTGATTTTTCCTCTAAAAACTGGTTTGTACGGAACGGGTGGGTTTATTATGTTGATAAGAATGAACAGCTAATTGCCCGGGCAAGAATTGACGGTTCTGACAAAAGAAATCTTACCGGCAGAATAACCGATTTGTCATCAAGAAAGAATATCTATGGATTAAAGCTAATTGATAAGGATTATATATATGTTGAATTATATGAAAACGTAACAGATATAAACAGAACAAAATACACTGTCGGCTTGTACCGCATTCCGGTTAATGGCGGAGAACCTGTCAAAATTACAGATAAAGTACCCTTATCTGTCAATATGGATGATCGATGGATATATATGACAGTAGAAAACCACGATGGGAAATACAAGCTTCTAAGGTGTAAAAAAGACGGCTCCGAAGTTATTACAATAAACGAGTACAAGGAAGGCGACGTTCCTAAAAATATTTACCTGAATGGTGCATTAATATTTTATACGGTTCTAAGAGGCGAGGAGTCTCCCGAAGAGCTTCTGTTTTGCATGGGTTCTTTCGGTGATAACATACAGCAATATTCCTGGATTTACGGAAAAGACTATTACTCCGTAAACAAGATACTTACAGATTCATATGCTGCCTACATGTCACTTAACAGCTTTCAGACAATTCAGACATCAATACTGGAAAATGAAAACGGCAGAAACAGTGTTAATTATGAAAGCACAATAAACCGGACAAGATCATTGTTTTATAAAAAAACAGTAATCGGAGAGCAATCGAATTTTGAAACCTGGCTTGTTCAGGATACTCTTTACTCGAAAAAGAATGATGAAACCCATTGGGATATTGTTAAAATTAATAAACAGGACGCAGCAAGCATGCAGAAATTAATTTTTGATTATATCCAGCCCACTGACGAACTTTGCAATAATCTAAGCATTGAAGAAACTGAAAACAGTTATGTTTTAAAAGGAGAAGGCTCATTCCGGTATTTCATTAAAAATATATTACCATGCCTTGATTTGGATGAAACTGTGGATGTGGATATGGCAAATCTTAAAATCAAGGTTAACAAGCAGAAAAAATACATTGAGGAACTTGAGCTTTCAATAACATATAATTCCGACCCGAAGGAAAATGGTGATATAAAGCAGTATGTAAATAATTATCATTATATAAACAGTCAGTTTAATTCAGCTTACCTCAATATGCCGTATTCTATAAACCAATCGGTAAAAGCGAAAGAGAACGCCGAAAAAAGCATCGAAAACGGAGTTGAAAAGTTTAACGAGGGAAAATACGATGAGGCAATAAAACTATTTGATACCGCCTTAGGACTTTATAACAAATCAAGTATAGCATACCTGTACAAGGGAAAATCCCAGTATAACCTTGAAAGGTATAAAGAGGCAATTCTTACCTATACCCAGTATCATGATATAAATCCGTCCGATACCGAGGTTTTCGCTTTGATAGGAATGTGCTACTGGAAAATGGGGGACTTGCAGAAAGCTGAAGAAATGGGTAATGAAGCTTTGAAATATAATCAAAGTGTAAACGCTTATAACCTTTTGGGTAATGTTGCTTCAGAAAGGCAGGAATACAAAACTGCAACAGAATACTTCAGTAAAGCGGTATCCCTCGACAATAAAAACTATAGTTCCCGCTTATATCTTGCGTCAACGCTTTTGACAATGGGCAATTACACCAGGTGTATAGAAGCGGTGGATAGTTCTCTGAAACATTTTCCAAGGGACCGGGAACTCTTATATATAAAAGCCAACTGTTTAACAAACCAGGGCAGGTATGAGCAGGCAATAAAAGTATACGAGGAAATACTGTCAAGTAATCCATCCAATGATTTTGTAACAATGACTTATATAGCGAGGGAATATGAGCTTTTGCAGGATTACCGGAAAGCTAAGGAGTATGCTGAAATGGCAAAAGCTGTTTACCCGGATTACAACCTGTTGAAATACCTTCTTGATAAACTGGATTATGATTTGACCACGAATTCAATTCAGAGACTGGTTGACTTTATTAATGAAAATTATCTGTATTATAATAAAAGCGAGGATATAAATAAGAAACTGGAGACATTTATCGAAAAGGGTGATTTGTTTACCGTTGAGGATGTCAGAAATCTGATTGACAGTATTAAAACGGCTGATGATAACTTAACAGGCATGGTAACAGGTTATGAATATGACTACTATTTTGGCTCTGAAAAGGGCAATTCATTTGACACCAGGCAGGATGAAAACTATGTTTATGTCAAGGTCAAAAACCTTTATACAGGAACTGGTGTACAGGTTGTAGAATTTATACAGAGTATTGAAAATTCCGAAAATAAGATTCTTATTTTGGATCTCAGGGATAATAAAAGCGGTCTTTCCGACGAAGCAAATATAATACTGGATGCTTTGCTTCCTGAATGTACGCCGAGTTATATAATAGACAGGGAAGGGTATGTAAGGACTTTTACATCAGGAAAATGGCATACTCCGTTTCTTAAGATTGGAATTCTTGTTAACGAAAATACCGCAAGCAGTGCTGAACTTTTGACGCTTGGATTAAAGACATTTGCAAAAAATGTTACAATTATTGGAAACAAAACAGCAGGGAAGGGAGTAGGGCAGACAGTTTATTTTGACCGTTCAAGAAAGCTGGCAATCTTTTTGGTAAATCATTACTGGAATATTTTACAGCAAAACATTGAAGGAAAAGGAATAGAAGCCGATATTCAGGTTGACGGAAGCGAAAGTGATTATCTAAGGGCAATAAACGAATTCCTTAACGAAAACTAAAAAGTTTTATTTCTTATTTGAAGCATTGAAACCGGCCAGGGGATTGCTGTCAACTGCATTCCTGAGCTGTTGTTCATCAAGATGGGTATAAATCTCGGTTGTGGATATGCTTTCATGTCCCAAGAGAGCCTGTAATGCACGTATATCTACATGTCCGTATCTGTACATCAGAGTGGCTGCTGTATGCCTGAGCTTATGTGTTGAATATCTCCTTGGATCCAAACCTGCAGATATAATGTATTTCTTGACAATATGCTGAACGGTGGCCTTACTTATACGCTGTTTACGTTCACTTAAGAACAGTGCATCTTTATCAATAACACCTTCAACAGGGCGTACTTTCATGTATTCTTCAATAGCTTCAATACAGGCGGAATTCAGGGGAATGGCTCTTTCCTTGTTACCCTTGCCAATTACTCTTAAAGTATCATTCCTGATGCTGTTAATATTAATCCCTACCAGTTCTGACAACCGGATGCCGCAATTCAGGAACAATGTCAGAATAGCATAGTCACGGGCACTATACTTGCCTTCAACTGAAGAAAGAAGCTGTTTGCTTTCATCTATGTTCAAATACCGAGGCAAACGCTTGACTATTTTTGGCGACTCAAGTTCCATGGCCGGGTTTTTATCCAATACTTTGGCTTTATTGGTCAAATACTTGAAAAATGATTTTAAGCTTGCGACCTTTCTGGCTCGTGCATATGCTGAATTTGAACGATTATTGCTTACAAAGGACATGTAGGAATATAAATCGCTTAATGTTATGGTTTTTATTATTTCCAGGTCAACATCGGAAATATCTATGGAATCAAAATCAACAGATTGCGGAACCAGTTTTTTATGTATCTTGATAAAACGTAAAAAAACACGAAGGTCATATAAATAGACCTGAATGGTATTAACAGATTTCCCTTTAATGGTTTGCATGTAATTTAAAAAATCCTTTAATAAAGCAGGTGCTTCATCATAACCATTTATCATATGTAGAACCTCATATGTAAATTATTGCATTATTAGTTCTGATTTAATGATACCGAAATTTATCACTTAAATCAAGTTTGTAGAATGCCCTGAAATTGATATAACCAAACCAAAAACAGAGAAGATTGCAAAAACCGTTTAACTGCAGTAAATAAGCAAAAACAGCTAATATACAGCAGATATTAAATTAACAGAATACTACAGCGACACAGCATATTTAATAAATTAAATCCGAGTAAGATCATACATTAATCATCAAAAACTGTTTTTTAAAATACAGGTTTAAAATAAATGTACGGTATTAAATACAAATGAAAACATTGTAATAAAACAACATTAAAATTACAGTAAAGCATCGATGAAAAACCAAACCCATTAAAACTAATGGAAAAGATCTTACATGAGCAATTTTACATAATATTTCGTTTTCTTTCCCTTTCCGATTCAACGAAATTTTTATTTCGTTGAATGTGATTTCTTAAAAATTTAACCTCCTTTTTTAATCCTTGCAGCTGACCATTTGTTAAACAGTTTATACTTGAAAAAATCTTTGGCATTTATAAATTACCGATTTATATTTTTAATGTAACATCTTCTTCTCCTGTTAGGCCGTGCATCGAAAAATCTCCATAGCGATTGAACGGCATGATTGTCTTCAAGCTGTGGCGATGCAATTGCTTTCTTAATTCCGTTTTTATGGGCATTTTTCAAGCTGTGGCTTAACATAGCCGCAGGAATTCCCGTCATTTTATATTCCGGTCTTACGGCTACAAGATATAAATCAAGCGTATCATTGGTTTTAATATCCTTAAGGACGTCAATAAAACCAAATGGAAAAAGTCTTCCATTGTGTTTTTTAACGGCTCTGGACAAAGACGGCACTGAAATGCCAAACCCTGCCAGTTTATTGTTTTTATCCACTATAAGACAAATATAATCCGGGTTCACATAAGAAAAATACATCTCAATATATCCCTTTATTTGCTTTTCTGTCAAAGGAACTACACCATAAAGGTCTTCATATGCAATATTAATAATATCAAATACTTCATTGCCATATTGCAATATTTGCTTTTTGTTTTTTAGATCAAGTATGCGAAGTTCGTATTTTTCAAGAGATCTGCTTGCAATCTTATTAATTCTTTCAATTTCGCTGCTTTCCGGAACTATGATCTCATACTCGAGCCAGTCGATATCCTTCGCATAACCAAGCCTTTCAAGATGTTCTTTATAATAAGGATGATGGTAATAAGTAACTATTGTACCCATTTCATCAAATCCGTCTACCAGAAGCCCCTGATGATCCAGGTCGCAGAAACCCAATGGCCCGTGAACGGCCTCCATCCCGTTCTCCCTTGCATATTCTTCCACTGTATTGAATAACGCTCTTGAAACTTCAATATCATCTATAAAATCAACCCAACCAAAACGGGTGTATTTATTTCCCCATTTATTCACATATGCATGATTTTGAATCCCGGCTATTCTTCCAGCAAGCTTTCCATCTTTGTATGCAAGCCAGTATTTAGCATCACAGTATTCGAAGGCTGGATTTTTCTTTTTATTTAAAGTATTGAAATCATCCATAATAAGAGGCGGTACCCAGTATGGATTATCCTTATACAGCTTAAACGGGAAAAGAATGAAATCTTTTAACTGTTTTCTTGTTTTGACCTCAACTATTTTTACCATTTTGTACCCCTCCTGATATAAAAAAAGCCTAATATTATTAATAAGCCGCATAATTCACGAAAAATACCATTTAATCAAATTATATCACATATAACGCGATAATAAAATCAAAATATGATGTTAAAAAAAGGCATTAATACAAATATATATAAATATATTCTGAAAAAACGGGATTGTTCGTTTGTCCGTAGACAGTCAAGCCCGGATATAATGCATTAATCCAAAAACGAGGATTTAGCTTTCCGGGTTTTCTGTATTATGATATGTTGTTGAAATCAACCTTGCCTGGACAATCAACCTATGTGACGCTATATATAAAGGATGGCACGTAATAAGGGTTAAAATGCTTTCTGTTTTGCTCTTTTTAAGAAGTGATACATCACTTGGTTCCACAACCTGGATGTTGAACACCTCGTAAGTATAGTCTGCATCCGACGTGGATATAACTACTATATCCCCCTCCTCCACCTCGTTCAGCCTGTTGAAATTACGCCCGTAGGTATGGCTTCTGTGCGCAGATATGGCTGTGTTTCCTATTTCACCTATATCTGTTGTGCCGGCTAATTTTCCTGCACCGATTTTTAATATTTCCGGTGTAGTTCCGTCAAGAATCGGCAGAGTGCAATCAATCTTATCTATCTTGATAACACCCAAAGTTACATAGGATTTATTTGTTTTTTTCTCTTTTTCTTCACTTCCGGTTTCTTCAATGTTTGCTTCATTTTCATCTAAATCCGAAAATGCTTCATCAAGGCTGAGATAAGAATTAACTGCTTCCCGTGACGATTCAGCATCAGCTTCACCGCTTTGACCGGCCTGCTGTTTCATCCCCTCCTCCCATTCCTTGAGAACCTTTCTTTGCATATATCCTGTATAAACATCCTTAACAATAGGATAACTTGCTATTATTATTCCTATGGCAATCAGTATTACAGATATTATAGATTTAAGCTTCATTTTAATCTCCCTGGTAATCAAAATATATTATTTTATTGTTTGATCAATGCAGATTACTAAAAATATGGCCGGAGTTTAACTCTCCGGCCGGTTAATTATTACTTTCGTTTCTTTTGGTTTAGTTTTACTCCGGCATATATTGCACCGGCTCCTAAACCATAATATAGTATTGGAGGTATTTCTCCTGTTTTTGGAAGCCCTTTTGGCAATTCCTCTTCTTTAATAATTATCAACTCAGTTTCATCATTACCCGGTTCATCATCTTTTTCACCATGCCCTACAGGGATTTCATCATCTTCAATTTCAATTATTTCGGGCACAGGTGTAGATGTGGGCGTCGGTGTTGATGTTGGTGTAACCTGTCCGGTTGGAACTGCAGGTTCGGTAGGCACTACAGAAGGCGTTGGTACTGCAGTTGGTTCCGGTGTAGGCGATGGTTTTGTCGTAACCCTACGGGGAGGTGTATCGGTTGGGGGAGAATATGGTGGTCCTGTAGGTGTTGGTGTTATATCAGAAGGATTATATTGGGCAGTTAAAATCCATTTTACCTTCATTGACGACCCCTGATATTCATTCCCTGTTGTTTCACCAGGAAGGTGAACAGTGAATGTGAGATCAACCGGGCTACCTTTCTGAATATAACCAACCTCTACGTTTTTATCAAATTTACTAATCGGACCATCATGCAACACGTTCCCATTCTGATGGGTTACTTTCAATATCAGCCTGTCGTCCAGATTACCCCTTTTACCGTTTACTTCTTTACCTAATACATACTCAGTTATTTCAGATCTTATAAAAACTCGAAGAGAGGATGCTGGACCTTCAGGATCAATGGAAAGAGTCATGGTGGAGGTTTTTGTATCGCCAGGACCAAGATTATCTGTGCTAACAATCACATCAGATAATTTAACCCTGAGACCAGTCTCCTTCCCAATCACTTCCACTGCATATGCATTAACTGAGCTTATGGATATAAAGCCAATCAGTAATATTACCACTATTAATTTGGATATAGAATCTATCTTCTTAACCATACCCAATATTTTAACATCCTCTCTTCATTATTAATTATTATGAACTAATAAATTTTATTCTTCAAAATTATTACCAAGTTCTTGTATTTTGATTTGTCTAAGTAACCAATTAATATGCTGTGTACCTATCTGATCACCAATTTCATCATTTATTGCATCTTCTCTAACTTGAGTTGCTCTTACTTTAAAACCAATTTTGATTGACTTTTCTTGATAATCATTGTCGGCAAGTTTATTAAATCCAAATCTAACTGTTAATTTATAATAATTCCCGGGTAACAGTGCTCCCAAATGTTCAAATCCAAAATCTTTATTTCCGCTCATAAGAGCATTGTCATCCCAATTTCTTAAAGTAATAACACCCCAAGAATCGTCTACCAATGTATTATAAGAAGCAGCGTATGTGCCGGCACCAACGCCATCCACGATGAATTCGTCGCCCTTGTAATCATTATATAAAGGATGATCTTCGTCAGTAATCCATAATTGACCATTTTCATCAAACATTTCCATCTTCATATAATCAATGTACATTGCATCCAATAAAGCTCCATCCCCAGATGTAAATTCCCAGTCACCAAACCATGCCAGTTTTTTGGTTCCTGTATTACGAATGAAAATGTCTACATACTCATAAACATCACCAGGATTCATATTTAACTGGTCGGGTATTACTACTTCACCGTATACTCCTTCTTCGTTTAGTTTATTGTCATCCAATTGGATATCCAGTGTACCTGCTGTAAATGTAGCATCACTAACACTATCTTCGTCTGTGAACCATGCGTATGTAGCTGCAGCTATCATCGATACGCAGACCGCTACTGACAATAACATTAATAACATTTTCTTTTTCATAATAACACTCTCCTTTAATATTATTAATAATTTATTATTTGGCGGCCAGGCTGCCATCCTTCGGAAGGCCCTATAGCTTTGCGTCCCTGCCTTTCGACAGGTTTGCCCTTTTCATTAATACTTAAGGTTGATAAGCAAAATCATATAATATTTTTTACTTGTAATCTTCATCAATCGGTACATTCCATACTGCTTCAGGTGCGCCATTTGATGCCTGAACTGCTTCCATTAATCCACTTAAAGTATAAGTTTTGCCCTGATAATCATTACTGGTTTCTTTTCCTTTTAGTTCAATTCTTAATCTCAGCTCAACAGTCTCATTAGGATTAAGAATACCTTTGTAATAGAAATATCCATCTTCATACTCATCAGTCCAGTTATCATCGGCTGACGTAAGGCTAACAACATGGTTATCCAGATCACCTTCCCAGTCACCTTCTATCTTTGCACGTACACGTATCCGTTTGCTTCCGGTATTCTTAACATAGTATTTCATATAATCTTCATCGCCTGGATTCCAGACGCTTACATAACCCGAAGCAAGATCATTGAAATCATAATCTTCAAAATTACTTCCGGTAAAGTCGATTTGTGTTATTGTATTATTATTAATATCAATGGTATACCATGCAATCTTGCCTTTATTGCTATCAGAGTGACCATATAAGACTCCGTCTGAACCAAAGGCAATTTGCATTCCTTTTACCTTATTAAAATTAGTGGGTTCAAGAATAATCTGCTGGAATCTTTCTTCACCGGCTTGTAATTGTGAATCATCAATAATGTACTTGAAAAAGAATCCATCTGATGTGCATCCATAAAGTATGCCATCTTTGATATCAATTACAACATCTCCAAAACCGAGTCTCATACTGCCGTCAGGAATGAGATCTACTGTATTTGTTTTAATGGGTTCACCTGGTTTATATGTTACTCTTACAAGAGTATCGCTATTATTTTTTATAAACCAATAACTGCCGTTATAAAATGCAGCACCATATGATGTGCCATTGATTCGTCCTGTAAAAATTATTTCTTTATTTTTAAAATCATAGAAGAATAAATCAGTATTACTTCCATGAAGCATTGAAAAATAGAGACGTTTGTTGTTTTTATCAAATGCCAGCCCGTTTGGAATATTACTATTGGTGTAGCGAGCATCACTAACAAGCCCGGATTTCTTCGCTACTTCTTCTAAATCCTTGAAGTTTAGTTCTAAAAACATATGTGCGTCTCCATTTTTTACATCAATTTCATATAAACCTGAAATAGCACCGTCTTTTTTTACAACTCCATATAGGAACACTTTTTCTGCAGGATCGAAGTAATGGCTAAATACTGCAGAGCTACCGGCTTCAATGGATACAGTTCCTGCCTGGAAGGTGGCTTCTCCGGACTCAGCAAAATCGGTGAACCATGCCATTGTTGCTGCAGCGACCATTGCGATGGATATTATCAGGACAAAGGCACCCATTACAAGTTTCTTTTTCATCGTTTCACCTCCTGTCGAATAATGATTTATTTATAGACGAATAAATCCTTTGTAGATCACGTTTATGAGTCGTATGCTAAAATGATTTATTCGTCAATTACCTGCGTTGCTGTAACAAATAAGGATATATTATAGTCTGCACCCTCGTATCCTTCCGGTATGTCATCAAGTATTAAATCAAATGTTAAGGGTATAGTTTCGTCAGGTGCAATCGGTGTGATATAATGATAAACATCGGTGTCAGGTTGCTCACTGAGGCTTCTGTCAATGCCTTCTGAACCTTCTGAAAATTCCAGGCTTTCACTGCTAAAAAGTTGTTTGCCAAGTGTTAAGTTAAGACTGCCAATAAATTGCTCTCCATCATTTATGATTGTACTTCCCTGCTGTTCCCAATTATCATTTTGCAGAATCCAGCTGACTTCCGGCTCCTCAGCATCTGCTGGAGCTATGTTATATTCTTCACTCTTGTTATATCCTTCATTCTCGTTGGATGTATTAAGTGAAAACAACTCAAAGAGATTTCTGTTGTTATTCTTTTTACTCCATTCCTTTCTTATCTCTACATCCAAAGTTGCAGGCAGTGTTCCTGTGTTTGTAAAATACCATGTAATTGTTTTTTTCTCTCCAGGTTTCCAGTTATACCAGTCACAGTCCTTCACATCCACCTTTATTTTTACACAACCTACGGTAAAGAGAGTTGAATTAATGCCATCATTATCGTAGAAATAGGCAAGAGTTATTCCACTAATCAATACTGCGCATGCTAATAACAAAACAATCACCGATAGTGTTTTCTTCATTTATTGATCCTCCTGCCTGGAATTATTTAACAATCCCTCTATTTTTGCCTGCAGTTCTTCAGTAGTGGGTTTATCTTCTTTTTTATTTAATTCCTTAATTAACGATAAAAGCTGTGTAATTATAATGATAAGTACAGGGATAATTATAAAAATAAGCAAACCCTGTTTAGTTCTGATAAAACCAAGCAAATAGCCTATGTAAGGTATAAAATATACGACCTTGCCAACTACTTCGTCGGCAGAAACCGGTATAGGATCATCAACATTATTTGCATCTCCGCGCGTAACAAATTTAAGACCGTCTTCGTTCAGGATATTTACTACTCTGTGGGTGGTGGCAACGGTATCATTCTGGCCTTTATATGTAATAATGTCGTTAACCTGTATAGACGACGTATCAACTTTTTTTACAATCAATATACTGCCTGTTTCAAATGTCGGGCTCATACTGTTACTGCGGACAATATAAATCTGGTGTCCGAATATAGTAGGTGTTTCATTGGTTTTCATGCCTCTGAACATAAATACAAGCATGTAAACAATAAATATTCCCAAAGCAACCAGAATAATGTTACTAAAAACATCCAGAATAATTTTTCCAACTGATTTTTTACTTTTAACCTGTTCAACGTGTTGTGTCATTTAACGTCTCTCCTATCTTTCCTGTTACCGGCAAATTAATGCATATCGCTATTGTAAGGTTCGGTAACATTTTCTTCCGGTACTGCCGGATTTAGTCCGTCAGTGTCGTTATTTTCTGTAAAATCCTGTTCAATAATTGGTGGAGCATTTAAATATACTTCATCAATTACTGACTGATTTTGCTTGTTAATATCTATACCGTCAATAACATCGTTATATACTTCATCTGATACAGTAAGCGTCACATAGCTTTCCTGGTAATCCCGGAATATTGCATCTGTTGCAGGCATTTTGGATTTATTTGCAATTAAGAAGCCTGCAGAAGTAAGAATAACAATGGTTACTGCAAACAACTTAATTCGTTTTCTTATTACATATTTTCTTTTTCTGGCTATCAGGTTTTCCCGCATATATCTGTACATTGCGATTCTCCCTTAAAATTCGGATATCTGTTTGAGTTCCTGTACCTCTGATATAACACCATCTTCACTGTCCCAGGTACGGCATTCTGTGAGATTGGAGGCTTCCTGTAGCAACAGTATCAATTCCATCATGCTTCTGAAGCATACTGTTTTTCTCTTCTCCAACCATTGTATGGACCCTTGAATGGTATGGTTTTGGCTGTATTTAATTTTTAAGAGAAAAGAGGAGTCCTTTATAACTGTTTTACCATTAGCTGCGTCACCCCTGTTGTTATTGCGCATATACACTTGCTTTTCCTCCAATACTCTCACTAAGTTTGATTATTTTACGCTTTTATAAGTAATATATTAAAGCTCAGTTATTAGCTTTTTTAATTTGATCTATAGTTTTTTGAGCGTTATCGATTTTTATGACAACATACTCAATCTTGTCAATATCATGGTATCCATAAATCTCGACCATAAAATCGGCTTTGCCATTTTTATTGAAGTAAAGATTTAAATCTTCTTTACTTATTGGCAATGGACATTCTTTCAGATATACACTTACATTAACGTTATTTTTGTATTGATCGGCTAAGAAATTACCGTTTATATCCTTGGCATTAAATATCGTACCTGAAATTTGAGTTTTGCATTGCTGATTATGATTATCGCCATAACCCTTGCAATCGTTATTGCAATCATACTGTACGTAGCATTTATTGCATTTAAATGTATCTATTACTATAGGTGTGGGCGTAGGTGTAGGTGTTGGTGTAGATGTTGGGGTAGGCGTTGGGGTTGATGAAATTGTTGGTGTAGGTGAAGGTGTTGAGGTTGGATCACTTCCACCATTCTTGTAGCAGGATAAAATATTAGGATCGAAAGTATGCCATTTCTCATACCAATATGTATATTCAAATTCATAATTGTCACTGGTTACATAATTCCATGTATCTCCCCATGCGACTTCAGGAGCACCATTGGTGGCCTGGACAGCTTCAACTTTACCGCCCAGATGGAATTTTGCTTTCTCATATGCTTTGCCTGTAAGGTGCAAATCGAAATATATAACTAGACGAAGTTCTATGGCTTCACCAGGTTCTATAGGTTCCCCAATATAATATATCTCAATGGGGCTTCCCTTTTCTTTCTGATAAATTTTCCAATTGCTGCTTGACGGATGAGGAATCACATAGACATTTTCAAGACCATAGTATCTCTCCCAGTATAAATTTTGAAAACCATTTTTTCTTCCCTGTTTGTTTATTTCTATAATCTCACGATTGTATATATTTTTATTTATACCTGTCCATTTGACATCTGCATGATTGTCATCCCATTTACCTGGTTGAGCAACTATACGCAGCTGAATTTTCTTTGATCCTGTATTTTTAAACTTGTATACCAAAGAATAACAACTTCCAGGGTTAACATTGTTAATATTTTTATTGCCAAGGACTTTTACACTTTCAGCCTCTATATCCACATAACCATTTGTAAAAGTAATGTCCTCCACGCTATCATCAGCCGTAAAATAGGCCATTGTTGTACCAACAGCCAATGTTACGGACATCGACAGAGTTAAAAAAATAAGAAACAACCTTTTTTTCATTTCAACACCCCGAAAATTATACATTCTAATTTTATTATGTTCTCTTTAATTTATAACTTAATAAATAATAGTCACAATTAACTCTTTTTTTGGTCACAACTCAATCACATTTCTTTTATTAAGAATTTTCAAACTGCGTATTAACACCACAGTTTTTATTCTATTAGTGACAATCACAGTTTATTCTTATCTCAATCACAATTCAGTCACATTTTTAATCAGCAATTTTCTTACTGTATTTCTTTTTTGCTCATCTGTTCTTTTAGCTAAAAAAGGTTGAATTTGCAGGTTTTGCTGAAAGAGATATGATAAAAATGTAAAAAAAGAACACTCGAAAGAAAGGGATATCCAATCGAGTGTTCAGAATTATCAAATATGATATTTATATAACCATCAGAAAAGGTTTGATGATAGTTAAAATCTATTATTATGCATTCTTGTTGCTTTGATGCGAATCCGAAAGGCCTCTGACTTCCACAACGGGTTCTACAAACAAAATACCGTTACCCGGAACATCCAGCTGGAGTTCATGATATAAATCGTTTACTACTTTATCCACCAGTTCATCCGGCATCAGAATAATTACCAGTTCCTTTTCGGGTACGATTTGAATACCGAGTAATTTTTCGGTGAACTCCGAACCTGTACCTCTGCCATGTATAATCGTACCGCCTTTGACACCTGATTTGCGCGCTATATCCATTACAATATCAGACATACCGCGATTGACAATTACTGTCAGCTTTTTAAACATATTTTCCTTTCCCTCCACAACTTGCACTGTATTCGAACTATCCTGTTTTTTGTTAAGTATCTGGTCTGCGATTATTGCATTGGTAGTATAAGCAATTCCGTGACCGGGCTCATTAAGCTGAAGCTCTTTGGTGAAATAATCAAGCAATTCTTCTGCTTCTTCCTTTTCAACCAAGAAATTCACAATTTCCCTCTTCTGGCTCTTTAT
>Ga0134096_1000438_pt1 | contig 46867 bp, 38 predicted proteins | sample 7_2taG_FD_94448 | JGI IMG/M metagenome (GOLD analysis project Ga0134096, IMG submission 94448) | Switchgrass degrading microbial communities from high solid loading bioreactors in New Hampshire, USA - 7_21_20_110_A3 metaG | ecosystem: Engineered > Bioreactor > Semi-continuous > Anaerobic >... | reverse complement strand
GGGACACACCTGTTCCCATTCCGAACACAGAAGTTAAGCCCCACAGCGCCGATGGTACTGCTCTGGCAACGGAGTGGGAGAGTAGGTCGCTGCCGGAGAACTCTTAGAAGCCCATCGCATCGATCATATCGAGCGGTGGGCTTCTTTTTTGTGCAAACGTGTAAGTGTACCCACCTAGCCTGGCCGTACTGCAGTCCGTAATGGCATCCAATCCAAGTGGCAGACCACTCGACCTCGGAGGGCGGTCTGTCTGTTTTCTGCCGCACTACACGAATGCCCGCTTTCTTGGTCGGATTTGCGATAGGTGTTTTCTTTTGTCTTGCATTTCATCCTCAATCATGGAGAAGAATCTGATTCCTAATAGAGGAAAAGCGCGTTCCCCGGGTAGCATTTCAGCTAGGGTGAACCCGAGGCCCGCTAGTAGCACATTGACTGAGTGATCGCGCGCACAGGAAACTCTCTGACCACTCCAAGGTAACAACTCAGACGGACGATCAGCCCAGGCGGCAAGCCTCAGCGAAATGCCGAATGGAGGTGTGACTATGTTAGGAAGCCGGCGCAAACGAAGTGGCCCGACTGGAACCTCAAGGTTAAGACCCACTCTGTGGCTGGTCGCGGCTCTTGTGGTCCTGTCTTGTGTTACACTGCCTGTGACAGTCTCCGCCGAGACTCCAAGCGGCTATAACGAGCACGACTACAACAAACTAAGGGCCTTCCTGGATCAGACGGACGGAATGCGCACTAACGGCGACAAGATAAACCCAGAATCCTATCGCCCCGACCGTCCGGACACATGGGCAGGGGTAACGTGGATCGAAAGGACGTCCGGGAACAAGAGAGTGATGGCGATCGACTGGTCGGGAATGGGACTGGTTGGGAACCTGGACTTGACCGGCTGCTCGGCACTGGAGTGGCTAGACTGCGGCAACAACCAGCTGAGCGAACTGGATGTGAGCGAGTGCACAAACTTGGTGGGCCTAGACTGTCTCGGTGACGAGTTGACGAGGCTGGATGCGAGCAAATGCACAGACCTGAAAGTCATATACTGCTCGTACAACCAGCTGAGCGAACTGGATGTGAGCGAGTGCACAAGCTTGGCTTACCTATACTGTCACCAGAACCAGTTGACCAGCCTCGATGTGAGCGATTGCACAAACTTGGTGGGCCTATACTGTTACCAGAACCAGTTGACCAGCCTCGATGTGAGCGACTGCACGGATTTGCTGAGCCTAGACTGCGACGACAACCTGCTAACGAGCCTGAACGTGACCGGTTGTCCGCTGAGGGCCATTGACTGCTCGGACAACCAGCTGACCAGTCTGGATATTGGCAGCTGTGAGCTGCTACGTGACCTGCGGTGTTACGACAACCGGTTTACCTTCTCTGGCCTGCCGCGCTATCTTCCTGTCTCCGGGGGGAGTACCTGTACGCGCCGCAAGCGGATATCGTCATCGGCTCAGGCGGCGTTATCGCGCCTGGAGCAGAAATCGACCTGTCTTCTCAGGCTAGTGTTGACGGCGTCAATACCGTCTTCACCTGGTACAACAGTGTAGGCGCTGTCGTTACTCCTACCACGGCTGATGGCGGCAAATTCACCATTTCTGAAAGCATCACGTTCTACTGGGACAGCTACCGAAGAGGATTCGGGTTTGGCCGCTTCGACTTCAGCAATCTGGATGCGGAGTGATCTGTGGAGGGAGGAGCAAACATGAGACGATTGGTACCACTGGTATTGGTAGTTGTTCTGTTGTCCGCCGTGTCCGGTTGCTGCTGGTGTGGCGGAGGCGGGATAGACACGGCTCAGATCCAAGCCGCGATCAGTGAGAGGATCGCTGCCTTTGCTGAGGCGGTCGAAGACTACGATGTCGATGGCATGCTCGGGTTTCTTGACGAAAGCAGCTTCAGTCTGACCATCTGCGAGGGAGACAGCGAGTATAACAAGACCTACGCAGAACTCAAGGCGGAGCTTGAAGAGGATGAACCCAAGCAGCTTCAATGGCGAAGGCCGGTGTCTGAAGGCGGCAACGGCTACGTCTTGACGATGGAGCTGGGAACCTTAGTGTTCTCGAGTGTATCAGCGACCGGAGCTCAGGCTGCAACCCCCTTCACAATAAAGGAGCAGGCAGAGTTTCCGGAGATACCCGAGGAAACCACTGATGGGGGCACCATCGCGTGTGAAATGGTCAAGCTGGGCGGACAATGGCTGTGCCAGAAGATGACCATCACCTACCAAACAGTAATACTGATAGAAGCCTCCCGTCGAGGTGCGGCTTCGATGGAGAGTGGCGATGCAGGGAGTGGCGATGACTTGACACACGGGTTCGGCTTCGGCAAGCTCGCGTTCTAGGATACATACGACCAAGAGCAACAAGTGAGGTCTTGGGTCCGCGAGATGCCTGAGACGGTCACGGGTCAGATGAGCACAGGTCAAGCGTGACAACAGGTCAGATGTAACACTGAGCACGGAGGCGGATTCACCCCGCCTCCCTCTCACAATCTCAATGTCTCTGTTCCGTCCGAGTCATGATAGAATGAGCAGAGAGCTAAAGCTAGAGGAGTGCACACACTCTATGAGAGCAACACACGGAGTCGAGATCAATGGGAGCCGCCTGCTGAGATCCGGCGCTTTGATAGCGCTGGCGTGCGTTGCTCTCGTGATACTCGGGGTATCGCTGTGGGAAACACAAGGTGTCCAAGTAGGCGTTCCATTAGATCAATTCACAGGTTACTTGAACGAACGCTTGCCAGAGTTGATGGACCACTTCGGAATCCCTGGAACGGCAATCGCCATCGTGCGAAACGGCGAGCCTGTATGGTCTGAAGCCTATGGCTTTGCAGACGTCAACGATGTACGCCCAATAACAACTAGCACACCATGCAGAGTAGAATCGATCTCGAAGTCGGTGACCGCATGGGGAGTAATGAGGTTGGTCGAACAAGGGAAGATCAGGCTTGACGATCCAGTCGAGCCGCATCTCGGCGACTGGACGCTGCCTGAATCGGGCTTCCCGAGCGAACAGGTGACCATACGCAGGCTTCTTAGCCATACTGCGGGAATGCCTCTCGGGGACATATTTGAGCGCTACTCTCCCGGCGAAGACATCCCCACGCTTTCGGAGAGCCTTGCCGAAAAAGCCGTCGTTGAGCGAGAACCCGGGTCGACGTTCTCGTACTCTAACACCGGTTTTGACCTGCTTGAGCTTATGGTTGAGGAAGTCACAGGCAGGGACTTCGCTGAGTACATGAGAGATGAGATCCTTCTCCCACTCGGGATGGACCACTCCCATTTCGCGTGGAGCGGAAGCTTTGATCCGCCCGTTGCGAATGGGCATGATCAGAAAGGCCAGCCCGTACCAGTGTATGTCTATCCCGCGACAGCATCCGGAGGCCTCTTTTCCACTGTGGACGACATCGCGAGGTTCGTGGCGGCAGGGATGACTCGATTCGGCGACACTGGCCGCGCAGTCCTTAGCCCGGAGACGATTGCCAAACTCTATGTGCCGGTCGTTGACACAGCCAGCTTTTACAGGATCGTGTTTGATGCGTATGGCTACGGTCATTTCATCGAAAACCTCAGCAATGGCTATAGGTCTGTGGCCCATGGCGGGCAAGGCTACGGCTGGATGACCCATTTCCATGCAGTCCCGGAGACTGGTGACGGTATTGTCATCCTGACAAACAGCCAGAGGAGCTGGCCATTCTTTGCCTACGTGTTGAGTGATTGGGCTCGTTGGATTGGCGCTGGCTCGGTTGGGATGGGCAAGATCATCATCGCTAGAAGGGTGCTGTTGGCTCTAGTAAGTCTGATCGCCATCATATCGCTATGGAGGTTGTTGTGCGTTGTGCACGGACTTGCCTCGAGACGGCGTCGATTTGCACCACTTGGTCGGGACTCTCGTGCTTCCCGTCTCGTCCAGGGTGCTCTGTCCATTGTACTGTGTCTGGGTGTCCTGTGGTGTGTCAGCAGGGACTACCTGCTCCTAACCTCCATCTTTCCGGTGGTGTCCGGATGGCTGTGGCTGGCACTGTCCGTTTGCGCACTAGCACTGTTGCTGTCGTCGCTCGCTCCTGAGGCCACGCCGGATCACTAGACTCCCTGCAACTTGAGACCAAGGGAGATAGGGAAGATGCTGTGATGTCAATAGGCCTGTGATCGCTAGACGAAGGCCATCTAAGGAATCATTCGCGGAGATCTGCACTTCAGCAATATCATTATTGACCAGGCCAAACGAACAGTCACGTTCTGTGATCCTGACACCGGGTATAACCCTGACAAGCGGGAATTCGAGCAATTGTAGCTGTCTGCAGATCCTATAGGGTGAGGCCAATGCTCGACGTTCCATGCGTCGAGAGGGTTGCAGTGAGCGGGAAGTGGTGTCCATGGATCGAAAGGAGACGTCTTGATGCAACGTCTGGTCTCTACGGCCACGCTGCCAATGGCGATCGGAAGGGCTTTTTTCGAGTATGAGGGGATATTCGAGGCATTCAAAGGGCTCGATGTCGATGGAGTTGAGCTGGTATTCCTGCCTGAGTGGGATCGGCGCTGGCCCACGGTCACGCCCACTTCAGCTGACTGGAGCGCCGCACCCAAGGTGACGCCCTCCGAGATAGCTGATATATGCCTTTCGCTAGGTATCGCCGCGCCCGTGGTCCACCTAAATCGTGATATCGGGACGAGGCTCTGCTCTCGAGATCGCGAGGATGTCCTGAGAGGCCAGAACGTGCTGAACGAGAATCTGGCCGCAGCCTCGAAGCTGAACTCAGAGGTCGGAGTCCTTCACTTGTGGGACACCTATGCGAAGAGCATCGACATCGACAGGTTGTTCGCAAGAGTGACCGAGGTGTCCGAGGACTACCGGATCCGGCTGGCAATCGAGAATATCCCAGTCAGCGCGGCGAACTACAGCGTATCTGACGCGTGGAACCGACTCAGCGACATCATGCCGCAGCATCACGGCTTTACCTTGGATCTCAACTGGTGCTCTCTGTATGACAACTTCACAGAGCTCACAGCACATCTTGACCGGGTGCTGAATATCCACGTCCAGGGAGCCGCCGGTACCGCTCCGAATGGGACCCCCACTCTGGTGCCGAGATATGGCCACCTGGATGTCTTGGACTCCCTGGCTAAGCTCTGCGAAATGGGCTATGACCGGTTCGCGACGCTGGAGCTGAACCGCCCGACCGGCTTGAGCGATTTCGAGGCGGCTCTATGCATGATCCATTCGACGATTTCAGCATACTTCCGGATCTGACCGGATCAGGCGGGAAGCCGGATCCAGGGAAAGCCGACCTGATCGGGTCAGACGCTACGCCTGGCCCAGAGAGCAGATCCAGACAGCGCGTATCCAAAAACGGGGCCGACCCGGAAGGGACGGCCCCGCTCATATGAGCCACTCCATTATTGGCTGGCGCATAGACCGACTAGCGCTTAGACTTGTACAGCTCCAGTGTCTGACGGGCCAGCTCGGAAATGCTTACTCGGTAGTAGCCCGACACGCCTGTCTGCAGGGTGTCGTTCAGAGGGGAGATCCACTTCTCTGGCAGCCTCTTGGCGCTCAATATCATCCCGATTATTGATCCCACTGTGGCTCCGTTGCAGTCGGTATCGAAGCACGCCTGGACTGCTCCGCAGATCGCCTGCTCGAAATCATGCTCACTCCAGAGCAATCCCATTGCCACTATCTGAGCGTTGCTTATTGTGTGGCACCAGTGGTGGCCATAGTACTGGTTCCAGCGCTTGTGGATCATTGAGGTGGCTTCATCTCGAGTCAGACCCTTCTCGTACCACGAAATCACATCGCTTATTGCTTCGTAGAGCCTGGACCTGGCCGGGATCTCGGATAGGCCTATCTGTATGAGTGTCTTTGGGTCTTTCTCGAACGCCGCAGCAGCCAGCATGGCGGCGACCCACATCTCGCCGTATATCCCGTTCTTGATGTGGCTCACGCGAGCGTCTCTCCAGGCGAGTTCCGCTGCGAGTTCAGGGTTACCGAGAGCGACATACCCGAAGAAGTCTGCGCGGATCTGTGCGCCGATCCATTCCCTATAGGGATTCCGGTGAGTGGCTGACCGCGGAGGCGCAATCGTCAGGGCCAGGTTTCGGTAGGCCACTCTCTCTGCAGTGCAGGTCTTCAGCAGCGGGATGTTGCCCAGCCAGAAGTCGGCGACGTCCTCGGAGGAAAAGGATACCCCATGTTGCTTGACTATGGCCAGCCCGGTGACGGTGTAGTTCGTGTCGTCGTCTTCGGGCATGTAGTTCACCTGGTCGATGAATCCAAAGCGCTGGGAGACCTTGTATTTCTCGTCTATCTCCGCAGGCACCTTCGATATGAAGTAGTCGCTGAGGGGGTAGCGTCCCAGGTCCTTCAGGTAGCCCCTCATCCTGTCCGTATGCCAACCCTCGACAGGCTTCCCAAGCAGGCATCCGGCACATCTGCCGAGCCAGGCGCCTAAGAACCGGTCGTAGACCTCTTCTTCAGACAGGGACTGAGAGTCGAGGCGTCTGGGGCCGTCAGGCCGCTCTTGGCGAATCTGGTCGAGGTCATTGGGCTCTACGTACTTATGGCCTGAGACAAGCGGCAGCTCCTGCGCTCTGTCCAGGAGTGCTTGTGCGGCCGACTGAAACTCCTGATCGTTGATGACTTCCGGAGCTCGCAGCCTGCGGAACTCTGATTCTAGCGATGATACATCCTTGCCTTCATCGCGCAATTGCTGCAGCTCGATGACAAGGTCGTCCTTAGTGATCAGCAGCCAGGATTGATTCATCGTCCTGTACCTCCAGTCGTTGATGACGACCATTTCGCCAATAAGCTTATTACACCTGCTCGTCGTCTGGTATACTCAAAGGGGGCAACGTGTTTTCTGCGATTGCATTGGGACGCATGAGACGCAAAGGGGGACAAATCGTATGCGACAAGAAGTCAAGCAATCACTGAGGAAAGCGCTGGCGATACTGCTCATCATTGGGAGCCTGTTCGCGTTTGCTCAAGGCAAATGGCCAATCGGTGTGGGGGTGCTCGTAGTCGCCTTCCTCGCATTGGGAGATGACAGCGCGTCCAGGAGACCTCCTCAACAGTCTCGAGAGGAATACAAGTGATCGGACTGATCAGATTCAGGTGTTGACCCTCACGTTACGTCATAGTTTAGTATGTAGCCCGGAGGTGATGACGTGTACTACAGGGTCAAAGAAGTTGCTGATCTAGCAGGGGTCACTGTGCGCACGCTCCATCACTATGATCAGATAGGGCTCCTCAAGCCTGAGTCTGTGAGTGAGACGGGTTACCGCCTGTACAGTGATGAGGACCTCGCTAGGCTCCAGCAGATTCTCTTCTTTAAGGAGCTGGGCTTTGGCCTGCGACAGACTAAAGCGATCATCGACAGCCCTGGGTTTGATCGAGTCCAGGCACTCAAAGCGCACAGAGAAATGCTCCTGAAGCAGAGAGATCGCTTGAACCGGCTGGTGGCGACTGTGGACAGGACCATCGAGTCGGTTGAGAGGGGTACTGAGATGAACAAGAAAGATATGTTCGGTGCGTTTGACATGTCTGAGATCGAGAAGCACCAGAGGAAATACGCGAAAGAGGTAGAGGAGAAGTACGGAGCGAGAGCCGCATACCAGGAGAGCAAGAGGAGAACGGCTGCGTATGGCCCGGAAGACTGGGCGAGGATTATGAACAAGTTCAATGAGATATTCGGGCGAGTCGCAGGCCTAATGGACCGCAGCCCATCAGATCCGGAGGTGCAGCAGGCAGTCGCGGACTGGAGGCAGCATCTCACGGAGTCATTCTACACTTGCACACCGGAGATCCTTCGAGGTCTCGGAGACCTGTGGGTATCCGACAGCCGGTTCACTGAAAACATCGACAAGATAAAACCTGGACTGGCTCAGTTTTTCAGCGAAGCGATCGGCATTTACTGTGACAATCTGCAGAGCTGATTCGGCCGGCAGCAGGGCTTGTGCGACCGGCTACAGGGCTTGTGTGATCGGCTACAGGGCCTGTGTGACCGGCCACAGGGCCGATGCGATCGGCTATAGAGCCGATGCGGCCGGCTGCAGTGCTGATTTGACCAGGGGAGTCGCTGGGTAGTAGGGTTGGAGTTCCAGCCTTAAGCGCGACTCCCCTGTTTCGCGCTCATCTAAGCGGAGCAAGCAGGTATTTGCCTGCTAAGGGCGAAGAAACAGGGATGTGCTACGTCGTGAGCAACTATGATTCTTGAGGTGAACTATGATACTAGCAGTCCAGTATTACAGACCACCTTTTCCGGAGAGACGCTATTTCGCAGACGACATGAAGGCGATCAAGGACGCAGGCTTCAATGCAATCCAACTCTGGGTCCTGTGGGGATGGGTTGAACCTGAGCCGGGAGTGTTCAGGTTTGACGACTACGACGAGCTCTTTGATGAAGCTCACAAGCAGGGTCTCGGAGTTGTCCTCAGTACAGTGGCGGAAATCCAGCCGTACTGGATTCATAGGGTCGTCCCTGATTCATACATGGTGGACCACATGGGAAACAGGGTGGTTTCCAGTAATCGGGGAGAGTGCAATCAGGGACTCACGCCAGGAGGGTGCACAGACAATCCTGAGGTATTGAGGCGCATGGGCATTTACCTGCTCCAAGTCGGCAGCAGGTACGCGGACAGGCCGAACCTCGTGGCCTATGACTGCTGGAACGAGTTGAGATGGAACGTCAACTCCGACGGCCTGGTCTGCTTCTGCCCACACACGCTGTCAGCGTTCAGGGAGTGGCTGAGGCGGAGGTATGGGAGCCTTGAGGGGCTGAATGAGGCTTGGAAGCGCAGATACTGCTCGTTCGAAGACGTGATGCCGGGCAAGCTCCCTGACAGGCCTTACACTGACATGATGGAGTACGAAGCGTTTCTCCAGTGGAGGGCTGCTGAACACGTCAAGTTCAGATATGACACCCTTCGACAGGTCGAGCATCGGCGCATCATTACCGCGCATGGACCCCATCCTTCGTCGGTCATGGATGGAGATTCAGAGAACCACGCGATCAACCGGGGCAACGACTTCGATCTGGCGGACTACGTAGACGGCATTGGATGCTCGCACTTCCCCCTGACGCCTTGGGCCGATGATGACGACAACGAGTTCGGGTTCAGGATCGAGGCTACACGGTCGGGAGCATGCAAGAAGCCCTTCTGGATTAGCGAACTGCAGGGCGGGTCTGCTCGGATAGGCTTTGAGGTCCACCCGCCGGTAAGGGCCCACCAGCAGCAGCGCTGGATTTGGAGCGGGCTGAGCAGGGGCGCCAAGGCAGTCATCATATGGTGCTGGCGGGATGAGGTGTTCGGCAGAGAGTCCTCCGGGTTCGGCTTTGCTGGCATGGATGGGTTCTATGAAGAGCGTGCGAAGGCAATGAGCGAGACTGGGAAGTTTGTCTCAGAACACGAGGAGCTGCTGGAAGGCTATCGACCGGACGAGCCGGCCGCGGGCATACTCTTCGACCCCAACACCTACAACCTCGAGTGGGCGCAGGACGGCCGGGCAAGGAGAATAAGGCAAAGCATCAGAGGGTACGCTCTCGCATTTGAGCATGCAAAGGTCCCCTACTCCCTCATAGATAGCTCACACCTAGAACACCTGAAGGACCTGAAGCTGTTGGTCATGCCCATGCCCCTCGTCGTGCCCGAGCAGACTGCCGAGGCAGTGTTGCAGTTTGTGCGTGACGGCGGGACCCTCATTGTCGAGGGCGATGCCGATGCATATACGACGACTGGGTTCTACCGCTACCCTGATGTGGACAGGTCGTTTGCTGCTAAGCTCGGAATCGAGTACGTCGGGAGACGTCAACCGGATTGGGACGAAGTCAGTCTCGAGATCGGCGGCAAGGCCTACCGCATGAAGACTAAGCACTGTGCGCTGTCCACGTTTGTCACTCCGCTAAAGGTCAAGACAGGCTGCAGTGGTGCAGCGGAGATCCTCTCCAGCGCCGACGGTGCAGTGATGGCGACCAGGCGGAGGGTCGGAAAGGGTACTGTAATCGCTTTGGGCTATTGGGCAGGACTTGCTTACTCAGTCGATAGCCGATCTGGCAGAGGCGTGTCTGGGCTTGTGGATTTTGTCGGAGACGTGGCAGAGGCCTGCGGCGCGGGACCCAGGGTGAAGATCGCTCCGTGCGACGATATCCAGTGGAGGACCGGTCTCTCGGGCGACACAAGGCTGTTGATGGTGCTGAACTCGGGCGAATCCAGGAAGGTGACTATCAGCGTTCCTTCGGACATGTTGAGCGGCTTAGGTCAAGTCGTCGATCTCCGGCGGCGAGTGAGCGTGCCGGTGAAGGAGAACGGCGGGACCGGGCAGTTTGAGGTGGAGATAGCCAGCGCGGAATGCCTTGTCTTGAGGGTGTAGGGCTGATTGGCGCTTCCGGCGCGTTCGCACACAACCGCACTGAGTCATTGAGGAGACGGTCAACCAATGCGACTGTACATCATCAGACACGCCGACCCGGACTATGAACACGACACGCTGACAGAGGACGGTCACAAAGAGGCACAAGCGCTGGCCAAGCGGCTGGCCTCACACGGGCTTGACAGGATTTACTGCTCACCACTTGGACGGGCGATTGACACAGCCAGGTATACAGCTGAGCTCCTTGGCCTCGAGTACAACATCGAGCACTGGACCAAGGAGCTGTGGCCTGAACTTGCTTTGATGGCGAGCCCGTGGGGAGACATCATAGCAACTGATGTCCCGGGTGAGGTTTACAGGTGCGAAAACGAGATGCCTACTCATGAGAACTGGCACCGGTGTTTGGCCATCAAAGACTACGAATTGCAAAAGGTGTACGAGAAGCTGAAGGCGGACTCCGACGACTTTCTGAAGCGACAAGGGTATGAGAGAGAAGGCGGGCGCTACCGCTGCATCTCTCCAAATGAAGATCAGGTAGCGGTGTTTTGCCACGGAGGATTCGGTCTCACATGGTTGGCGCACCTTCTCGAAATCCCTGTCACTCTCGTATGGTCGGGTTTCTGGTTGCCCCCCAGTTCAGTAACGACCATCCTGTTCGATCAGCGTTCGACGGATTGGGCAGTGCCAAGGTGTATCGGCTTAAGCGACGTATCCCATCTCTATGAAGCGCGGCTGCCGGTCAAACCCAGCGGGATCATTGCGAACTTCTGGTGACCCCGCATGTAGCTGGTTCTTGCAAGGCATCTACACCGTGAGTGCGACTCGAGACGCTTCCTGGCCGCGCCAGCGTATCGAAGGAAGGATTGCCCGTGGCTAAGATGCGCTTGTTGCACGAGGATTTCCGGGGATTCAAGATCGGAGATTTCCCTCACGAGACGTATTTAGGGGCGATGGGAGAGTACCACTACAGGCCTCACCAGTGGTATGGGGGCAGATGGTACAACCCAATACCCGGCCTGGCCAGAGTCTGGATGGTCACCGAGCTCGATGGCAGGAAGTTCATGGAGTACTCGGCCGACCACGCGTCCCCGGAGCTGATGATGCTGGTGACGGGCGACGAAGATTGGACTGACTACCAAGTCAGCGCTGATGTCCGTACGCTGTTGACATCCGGCTGTGGCGGCCTGCTGTTCAGGTATAGCAACAGCAGGTGCTATTACTCCCTATGCCTCAACGACGGCACTCTGGTGCTGGCCGGACGGCGCCACACCGACAAATGGGCAATCGCTTCATGCGAGTACAGGTATGGCTGCGACGAATTCCACAATCTCAAGGTGGTCTGCAGAGGAAGCCGAATCTCGTGTTACGTCGACTCTGTGCTGTGCTTTGAGGCTGACGACCAGACGTATCGTTCAGGCAAGATAGGCATCGCTGCCACATCGCCGGTGCAGTTTACTGACATCGCTGTAGATATGGACGCCTCTGTCTACCAGGGCATATGCAGCGAACGGGCAAGAAAAGCGGAAAAGGTGGCGACGGAGCGGGCGAAATACCCTGCTCCACTGCTCTGGAAGACGATTGACCTCAAGGATTTCGGTGCGGGGAGACACATTCGGTTCGGACATCTTACCGGAACTGAGGAAACCCACATCGTGATTGCGCAGAACCAGAAGAGGATAGCAAAGGACGCCTTTGCTCACATCAGCTGCCTTACAGCCATCGATCTCGATGGAAACGTGCTGTGGCAGATAGGTGAGCCCAACCCGGGCAACGCGCACCTCACCGCGGATCTTCCCTTCCAGGTATGCGACATCGACGGCGACGGCAAAGACGAAGTGATCGTCGCGCGCGACTTCAAGATATCGATACTCGATGGAGAGACAGGAGAGGTCATCAAGTGGACCCATACCCCATTGATCACAGATGATCCGAAGTCTCTGAACATCGGATGGCTGAAATACAAGACACATCCGTTTGGCAGGCTGAACGTCGACTCGATCAGGATCTGCAACCTCTCCGGCGGCCCGCGGCCCTCTGACCTGCTCATAAAGGACAGGTACAAGAGAGTCTGGGCATATGACAGCGACCTCAATCTGCTGTGGAGCCATGACGCGTGCGTCAACACAGGGCATTTTCCGTACAGCAAGGACATCAACGGCGATGGCAGAGAGGAAGTCATGATCGGATACGACATGCTTGACGCAGATGGCAACAGGATCTGGTCGCTGCCGATCCACTCAGACCACGCCGATGAGATCATCATAGGCAGGATAGACCCCGACAGAGAAGAGGTGATCGCCATCGCGGCTGGAGACGAGGGCTTTGTGCTCGCCAGCCTGCAGGGAGAGATCCTTCTGAAGGAACTGATTGGTCACGCACAGAGAATCAGCGTGGGCAACTACAGGCCGGAGCTAAAGGGGCTCGAGATATGCGTCACCACGTACTGGGGCAACCAGGGCATCATATTGCTTTATGACTGCAAGGGGAAGCTCCTGTGGTCCGCAGAGCCGTCGACGAACGGCAACATGATTACGCCCGTAAACTGGACTGGCGATGGCCAGGATCTGATTCTCCTGAACGGCAACGTCGAAAAAGGCGGTCTCATAGATGGGTTCAACCGGCAAGTGGTTCGCTTCCCTGCGGACGGCCATCCGGACATGTGTGCAGAGGTGATCGACCTGACGGGAGACTGCCGCGACGAAATTGTGCTGTGGGATGAGAGGAGGATGTACATCTACACGCAGGACAACGAGTTCGAGGGCGAAACGATAGCCTGTCCGATCAAGTACCCTCACTACAACGGCTCCAACTACAGGGGCGAGTACTCCTATCCGGCATTTAGGAAGCTCTAGCTCTGGCCAGCCTGTATCTCTCCAAGGTAGAAGACCGCTAGTTGTGTCCTGTCGCGCAGTCCCAGTTTCTCCAGCACTGCGCTCAGGTAGTTGCGCACTGTGCCTTCACTGAGGTAGAGGGTCTGCGCGATTTCCTTGTTGCTCAAGCCCTTGGCGACCAGTTCGATGACGCTTCGTTCTCTGTCGCTGATGCCGTGTTCAGCGAGGATTTCGTCAATATCTCTGCTGTCGGTGCCGCCAGCTTGCCGGTGAAGCAACCTGGGCAGTCTTGTGACGATCGCGTCTCCGAACACGCTCTGTCCCATGTGCACAGCCTTCAGAGCAGGCACGATGCTCTCGAAGTCCTGCTTGAGGAGGTACCCTCTTGCGCCCATCCGCAGCGCTTGGACTATGTACTCGTCGTCAAGGAAGGTGGTGAGAAAGAGAATGCGTGCGTCAGGGAACTCGCCTAGTATAGCCTCGCAGGCCTCGAGTCCGGTCATCCCGTCCATGCGAATGTCCATGAGCAGCACATCCGGCTTGAGCTCGGCAAAAAGCGACAGGGCGTCGTGTCCGTTGTAGCCGGTCCCCACTACTTCCACGTCACCTGCACTTTGCAGGATTGTCTTCAGGGCTTCGCACACAAGCCTGTCGTCATCAACGACCAGCACTCTCATGTCGCTGCTCTCCTTTCGGAACCGCCCTTCGGAACTGAGATGAACAGCCTGAATCCTCCGTCGCGCCCGACATGGAACTGCCCTCCCAAAGCCGTGACACGGTCTTCCATGCTGTACAGCCCCAGACCTTCGCCCTCCAGCCACGGACGAGAACCCAGATTGGATCTGGTGCCGTTGTCCTGCAATACCAGCTGATAGAGAGCCGGGTGCTCCAGCAGCGTCAGTGTAGCCCGTGTTGCGTCGGAGTGGCGCATGATGTTGTTCAGGCCTTCTTTGATGATGGCAATGAAGCAATGCGCGATCTCTTTGCACGGTTCGCTCTCCAGCCGGTAGTCTACGCGGAGGGGGCAGAATGTGAAGGCCTGTGCGAGGGCTTCGACCTGCGTCTTGAGATCGAGCGAGCTGTCATGCAGGTTGTGAACACTCGATCTTATGCTGTCCATTGCCTGAGAAAGAGTGTCACGAATCACCGACAGTGAGGTCTGCGTTTCCTCGTCTTTCCGAGTGGCCAGCAATGCTCCCACCTGCAGAATTGATCGCGACAGCAGGTGCCCCACATGATCGTGGATCTCTCTGGCGATCCTGCTGCGTTCGTTCAGCGTTGCCAGCCTGACTTCATAGTCCTGCTTCTGCAGCAGTTCTCTGTTCTTCTCTGTCAACGATATGGCCAACTCATGGCTGTTGTCGCGCAGCCTCTTCAGCTCCATTTGTCCTCGTTCGACTGCCGCAAACCTGGATCTGAGCAACCACGCGACAGCAATCAGAGCGACGACAATCGCGGCACGGCCAGCGGAGAGACCTGCGAAGCAGACAGCTACTGCAGCGACGGCTGCCAGCACCGTCTTGGTTGAGTAGCCCTCAAAGACATCGTAGTAAACCATCGGCAGATACAGGCAGAAGGCGGGATTGACTACGCACGCTGCCAGGTACAGCACAACACTTCCGAGCTGGAACGGGGGCGACTTCAGGTATCCGTTGAACGCGCTGATCGTAACGCCTACCAGCATCGTCACGACTGCGATTGTGTCGATGGGCCGATCCAATGTCTGAACTGCGCAGCACGCCCATATCACCAATCGGTCTGCGAGAGCTTGCACAGTCTACTCCTCCAGGACCATTCTGCCTTTATGATCAGTCTACCACACACATGACATCTGTCACCAGCAAAACTGACTCGTTACACTAACGCGTTCAAGCCCTGGCGCTGTAGAATCGGTTCAGCAGTGAAACAGGAGGAGAAAGCATGCTCATCAGAGTTAACAATCTCGTGAAACGGTACGGAGAACTGGTCGCGCTGGACCATTTCAACCTCGAGGTAGACGAAGGTGAAATCCTAGGCCTGCTAGGTCCCAACGGATCAGGGAAGACCACGACTATCAACTGCATTCTATCCCTGCTGAAGTATGACAGGGGCACAATCGAGGTTTTCGGCCGGCCCATGGCTCCGGACGCGTACGAAAGCAAACGCAACATCGGCATAGTTATGCAGAACGTTGCGGTGTTCGAGGAACTCACGGTAGAGGAGAACATCGACTACTTCTGCGGGATGTACGTCGACGACCACAGGACCAGGCGGAGCTACGTTGAGGAGGCCATCGAGTTCGTCGGACTCACTGAGTTCCGCAAATTTCGCCCTAAGAAGCTGTCAGGCGGGCTTTTGCGCAGGCTGAACATCGCGTGCGGCATAGCTCACAAGCCCAAGCTCATAATCCTTGACGAGCCGACCGTGGGTGTCGACCCTCAGAGCAGGAACAGCATACTCGAGGGCATCAAGGGTCTCAACGAGCGCGGCGCCACCATCGTGTATACCTCTCACTACATGGAAGAGGTTGAGCAGATATGCAGCCGCGTTGTCATCATGGACAGAGGAAAGACCCTGGCGTCGGGCACCAAGGAAGAGCTCAAGGCCATGATCAATCACGGTGAGACGATCAACGTCGAGCTCTACGCGCTGAAGCCCGAAGACCTGGCTCACATTCTGCAGATGCCACACGTAGCGCGTGCTGAGTACCACGACAACCATCTGACCATCCGCTACGACGACGGACAGCACAATCTGCTCAACCTGCTCGATTATTTGAAGTCGCGGGATCTGTCGTTCGAGAGGGTCTATTCGCAACAGCCCACATTGAACGACGTGTTCCTTGAGATAACCGGCAGGCAGCTGCGAGACTGAGGGAGTGCAAAGTAACGTGTTTATGCATGTGTTCAAATACAGGCTGAAGTGCCTCATACGGGACAGGGACACACTTTTCTGGACGGCGGCGTTTCCACTGCTTCTGGGAACCATGTTCTACTTCGCCTTCGGAAACTTGATGGGAAGCAGCGGCGGCTTTGAGCCGGTGAAGGTGGCTGTCGTCAACTCCCCGGAATACCGAAACAACACGTATCTCCAGCTTATGCTGGGAGTTCTCTCGACGGCGGGCGAAGACCAGCTGCTCGATATGACCTTGACGACGGAGTCCCAAGCGCAGCGGCTGCTCGACGAAGGGAAGGTCGCTGGGATAATCACGGTGAGTGCTGACGAGGGCGTCGGCGACTCCGGCTCAAGCCCCGCGCGGCTTACGGTGACGCAGTCGGGCCTGGGACAGAGCATTCTGAAGGCGGTTCTTGACGAGTACTTGCACACGTCTGCGACTGCGACGAGTGTACTCTCCCGGGGTTCGGTAGACGTGAGCGAACTCGTAGCCAGGCTGAGAAACCGCAGGAGCTATACGCAGCAGATTTCGTACAGCGACGCGTTGCCTGACTATATGCTCGGCTACTTCTACGCACTCGTCGCTATGGCAGCTCTGTATGCGGGGCTCTGGGGGATGAGGAATACCATGGACATACAGGCGGATTTGTCGGATAAGGGAGCTCGGCGGAGCGTGGCGCCTACGCACAAGCTGGCAGTTGTGATGGGCGACTGGACTGCGTCTCTGCTGATCAGTTTCGGAGAGATGCTGATCCTCTTGGCGTACCTCGTTTTCGCTCTGAAGGTCGATTTCGGCGACCAGATCGGCTACGTTCTGCTGACCTGCTTGGCGGGCTGTATCGCTGGACTGTCGTTCGGGACTGTGATCGGCACGTTGTTCCGCAAGTCGGAGGGAATCAAGGTTGCCACTCTGGTCGCGTCGTCGAATCTGCTGTGCTTCCTAGCGGGGCTGATGTACCTCGACATGAAGGACATTGTCGCCCGCAAGGCGCCGGTGCTTTCGTACATCAATCCGGCTGCGCTCATTGCCGATGCCTTCTACAGCCTGTACATATTTGACAACCACCGTCGGTTCTTCCTAAACATTGGCCTTCTGTGTGGGTTTTCCGCAGTGATGTGCTTTGTCAGCTTCCTGCGGTTGAGGAGTGAGAAGTATGCAAGTATTTAGGGCGTATTTCAAGGTGCTGCGGGCATATGCGGGATCGATTGCCATATACATGGCGATTTTCATCGGAATCTCGACCTTGATCTGGCGGGCATCTCCGCGATCAGTGGTCACTGAGTTCTTTGAGACGAAGACACCTGTAGCGGTCATCAACCGCGATGGCGATGCCCCGCTCGCTCAGGGTCTCGCAGACTACATTGCAGACAACTTTACAGTGGTGCCATACCCGGATGATCCGGAGAAGCTGCAGGACGCGCTTTTCTACCGCAAAGTGCACTACGTGGTCATAATACCCGAGGGATTCTCTGCTGAGTTTATGGCGGCGGGTGCGAATGATGAACCAGTCATACAAAAGGTCATATTGCCGGATTCCATGAGCAGTCACTACGTAGACATGCGCATCGACAAGTTCCTGAATGCGGCCGGCATCTACAGGGACTTCGGCTCGCCGAGCCGGTTGACGGAGACTGCAGAGGATCGGCAGGCTCAGATCGTGGCGGCTGTCAGAGAGGACCTGCGGGCCGAGACTCCGGTCATCCTCAGAGTTGCAGGCAACGCGGGGGAGAACTCGGTGCAGGAGTCTGACGAAGCATACGCAACATACTGTGCGTACTCGTCATATGCACTGCTCGCCATGGTGATCCTTGGCATAAGCTCAGCGATGCTGGCGTTCAACAGGCGGGACCTTCGCCTGCGCAACCTGTGCACGCCGATGCCGAAGCGCAGCCTCGAGGCGAGGCTCGCAGTAGGTCACTGCCTGTTCGCTCTGGGATGCTGGGCCATTCTAGCGCTGGTCGGTATCGCACTCAACGGCACGGAGGTGTTCGGCTCTGGACGAGGGTGGCTCTACCTATTGAACTGCCTTGCGTTTACCGCAGTCGCGACCAGCATCGGATTCGCGGCAGGGCACTTCGCAAAGACCAGCAGCGCGCAGTCGGGTGTGGTCAATGTCGTTGCACTCGGAATGAGCTTCCTGGGCGGTGCGTTCGTGCCGCAGTCGGTTATGAGCCAGTCAGTGCTTGTCTTCTCGCGGTTCCTGCCCAGCTACTGGTATATCCGGGCAATCGATGCGACCAAGGCGCTGGCAGGTTCGGTGTCGGGAAACGTCTATCCGATCTACGGGTATATGCTCATACAGCTAGGGTTTGCCGCTGCCATATTCTCAGTGACGCTGCTGTTCAGCAAGGAGCGACAAATGACGGAGCTGTAGATTCAGGTCCGGGTTCAGGTTCGGCGTCGGCGTCAGAGCCAGGGCTGCCCCGGACGACTAGACGACAGAACGTCAAGGGCCATAGGTTTGCCGATGCGCTCGCAGACAGATGGAACAGGCTGTCGGTGCCGATCCTGGTGCCGGCGGCCTATCTACTCAGTCGCACCTGGTCAGTCGTTTGACAGTGGAGCGCGCTGTTGGTACACTGACTGTGTCGGGATCGTTCCAAGACATGGGGGGATAATGCAGTGCAATACACTACACTCGGAAAGACCGGTGTCAAGGTTTCCAGGCTATGTTTTGGAACCATGTCGTTCGGTGGAGATGCCGATGAAGAGACCTCCGCAGCGCTGTTCCAGAGGTGTCGCGACGCTGGGATCAACTTCTTTGACTGCGCCAACATATACTCCAAGGGCAGAGCTGAGGAGATACTTGGGCGGCTCATGAAGGGCTGCCGCGACGAGCTAGTGATCACGACCAAAGTCGGCTTTTCCATGAATGACGGGCGAGTTGAGCCGGGGTTGTCTCGAAGGTCGATCATGATGTCGGCTGAGGACTCGCTGCGCAGGCTCCAGACTGACAGGATCGACGTTTACTTCTGCCATACATTCGACAAAACCACACCGATGGAGGAGACGCTGAGAGCTCTATCTGATCTAGTCTCTCAAGGCAAGGTGCTGTACATAGGGCTGAGCAACTGGGCGGCCTGGCAGATCGCTCGTGCTATCGGCAAGACGGAGTTGCTGAGGCTGGCACCTGTGAGTGTCGTGCAGCCGATGTACAATCTAGTGAAGAGAACTGCAGAGACCGAAATCCTTCCTCTTGCCGAGGCTGAAGGGCTCGGAGTCATTCCATACAGTCCTTTGGGCGGAGGCCTTCTGACAGGCAAGTACACGACCACCCAAAGAGATCCTGCGGGAAGGCTCGCGACATGGAGCACTTACGAGCGGCGGTACGCTGACGAAAGGTTCTATGAAGTGGCCGAGAGGTTTTGCGAGTACGCCCGGAGCAAAGGACTGCACCCGGCAACTCTGGCGGTTGCGTGGGTCAAGGCTAATCCTGCGGTCACTGCGCCGATCCTGGGTGCGCGGAACGTCGAGCAGCTCGAGCCATCACTGGCTGCGGCTGATCTCGACTTGAGCTCTGACCAGCGGGATGAGATCGCGGCGTTGGGCGATCCGCCACCGGTGGCGACGGATCGGACTGAAGAAAGGGACAGGTCCTGAGTTCGTCGTAGACATTAGCGGAGTTCGCCGCGGATAGCGGCCGAAGTCGTCGTGGACAACAGCAGCTCAGGCCTGAACATAGCGGAGGCCCTTGGCAATGCACCTCATGAAGTCTGAATCGCGCAAGAGGGTGGCGTACAACGAACGCCTGCTCGTCTGGGAGGGAGTGATCGCCAACTTCGGTATTTGGCTGGTCTCTCCCTATATCGCGATTCTTTCCATCCAGCTCGGAGCCTCTGATCACGAGGTCGGTCTCCTCACCTCCATACCAGCGCTGGTCAGCATGCTGGCTATGATCCCGCTGTCCCGGGTGGCTCAGCAGCACTCAGCGCAGAAGGTCGTAGCCGCGGCAAGCGCGTTGGGCAACAGAGTGTTCTACTTGGCCCTTGCCGTGTCGCCCCTCCTTGGATGGCTCAATCCGACTGTCTTGATAGTGATCACTGTCGCAATGGCTGTCCCCGGCGCTTTGCTCAACATCGTGTGGGCCAACCTTCAGTCTCAGCTGTTCGCGCCCGAGCGAAGAGCGAGCATCTTGGGGTACAGGAACGCCGTTATCAAGGTAGTCTCCATTGTTGCGACCTTCGCCGGCGGCTACTTCCTGGCAGCGGTCGGGTATCCCTACAACTACTCAACGTTGTTCGGCGTCGCCTTTGTGGCCTGCATGATCTCGGTCTACCTGATCAACCGAATAGACGAGAGCCGTGAAGGGGAAGACCAGGCACTCGCAAGCCGGGATGGAGGCGAGCCTTATTTCGGCCAGCTGAAGGCTATCCTGAGCGACGATGACTACGGACGCAAGTTCATTCTGTTCGTCGTGAGCATGTTCGTGTTCCACTTCGGAATGAACACGACTGCCCCGATCTGGCCGATATACCACGTTCGTGTGCTGGGACTGAGCACGACCATAATCGGGCTCTTCAACTTCGCGTCAGGCGCGCTCGCAGTGGCGGGTTTCTGGTTTCTTGGCAAGGTGGCAGGAAAGCGCGGCGACGAATTCGTTCTTACGTTGTCTGTGCTGGGAAGTGCGACGTTCCCGCTTCTGTACAGCTTGATTCCCAGTATTCCGTGGATGGTTTTCCTTCAATCGTATGTTGGCTTTTGGAACGCAGGCTGGAGCCTGACTGTATACACGATTCTGCTCAACTCCTCAAAGGCCCAGTACCGCCCTGCTTGTGTTGCGACTTTTCACACAGCAATGTCGATGACAGGGTTCCTGGCACCGATGTTTGGATCTCTTCTGCTCACCTACATGCCTGCACACGTGGCTCTTCGAGTGTCCTCGGGAATAAGGTTTATTGGGTGGATGACCTTCGTGGTTGGTCTGAGAATGCTATCCAAACCTAGGCCCGTCAACCAGTAAGTCTTGACTAATAGAGGATGCATTTGGCACGATCCCTGCTATTAGAAGAAGGTAACACGTAGAAAGTACCTAATACTTCCGTAAAACGATACAACGATTGGACAAGCACGTGGGGGGGATCAAGGTGCTTATTGGGACTATCGTCTATTCCCGCACCGGAGCCACTCTTGACTTCGCCGATCGAATCGCACAAAAGCTCCGTGAGAGGGGACATGCAGTCGAGCTGACCGTGCTCAAGACGGACGGGCAGGTTCGACCGCCCAGGCCAAAGGATTTCAGGCTCGTGAACGTGCCGGACTGTGAGAAGTATGACGCGGTGCTGATTGGAGGACCCGTCTGGGGATTCACAGCCGCCGCTCCTGTCATTGCCTGCATTCAGAGCCTGAAAGGCGTAGCAGGCAAGAAGCTTCTTCCTTTCGTGACCATGGGGTTTCCGCTTGAGGCGATGGGGGGCACGAGAGCGATTGAAGCGATGAAACAAGCCGCTCAGGGTGTCGGTGCGATTGTAATGCCGGGGATGATCGTTCCGCGGCTTTTCCGTCGCCAATCGCGGCTGAAGGACATCGCTGCTCAGAGAATATCCGAGTGGTTTGTTGACTAGGGAAAGCGACGCCGCCCGAGCCATTCGCTCGGGACTCTGGCGGCAAGCCGATGTGCCAAGAGCGAGATTGAGTTCACTCCAGTGCCAGGAGGGTGCGGCAATGTCGAAGACTGAATGGGACATTGCGGTTTGTGGACTGAACTGCGCCAAGTGCGACCTGTTCGCAGAGGGCAGGGTGCAGGGGCCCTGCTGACAGGCATTGGAGCGCCAGTTGCAAGTTTCTTGCCTGTGCGCGTGTCAAGGGACTCAGGTACTGCTTTGAGTGTGACGAGTTGCCATGTGATAAGCTGACGGCCTTCGCCAGCGACGGATACGAACATCACCGGATTACCGTCGAAAACCTGAAGCGCATTCGGGAGATCGGGCTGGAGGCATGGCTGAAGCAGCAGGAATCCCCATCGTTTTGCCCAGGCTGGACTCCTTGATCGTCTGCTTGTAACTGGATACATTCTTCCTATGCTTTATCTTGTATTACTCTGTCCTGCACTGCTTCATGATTTGACTCCGCGACGGGTGGATGCCGCCGAATGATTTGTTGGCCCTGGTGAGCCGCGTCCAAGTGCGTGACTTGACGGCTACGCGGGGCCTTCTTGCTATGTAGCCCGGTGTGCCTCTCTGCAATGCAGTCTGTTGTGCCTCTCCGCAATGCAGTCCGTCGGGCTCTCTGCCCCTCTGCAGTGTAGAATCTTTCGTGCCCAACTCGAGAATACTCACAATGTGGGAAATCAGCGCTGTTGCCTAGGCCGAACCGTCGAGGCGTTTGTCGGAGAATATGCAAGCGGCAAGACTGAGGTATCGATAAACCGAGCTCTGGCATTGAACCGCCAGAACAGGCGGGTCGTCTTGCTGGATCTGGACACTGAAGAGCCCGTATACACAGTCAGGACGGTGCGTCCTCTTCTGGAGCAGCGGGGGCTAGAGGTGGTCTCCCTGGAGTCTCATATGGTTTTTGGACTGGGTGAGGCTGGCGTTCCCGTCACCGAAGAGATGGTGACAGTGCTCAGACTGCCAGGGGACGTCGTTATAGATGTAGGGTATGGCGTCCACGGCGCTGCGGCTCTGAATCTCATTGACGGGTTGGAGGACGAGCCTTCACTGACAGTCTACTGCGTCATAAACGCCAAGAGACCTATGACTTCGACTCCGGAGAGGGTCGCACGGTACCTGGAGGAGCTGGACCCGTGCCACAAGATCGTGAACAACACAAACCTCGGCAGAGAGACGACCAGGGAGGTCATTCTCGACGGCGTTGAGATCGTGACCCAGGCAAGCAGGATCTCGGGCAAGCCGGTGGCCGCCGTATCTGTCGATGCGCGCATAGCAGACGACCTGGGTCTGGATCGGATGGATCTCGGAGCGCCCCTTTGGCGCCTGGAGCTGTTCATGACCGGCAAGCCGAAGCTGTAGCCGGGTGGCGACGGCCGTTTGGGGCAGTGCTATGGACGCTAACTGAACTCCGATACAGGCTTGAGCATTCAGGCGGCAGTAACGGAGGGAACGGTGATCAAGTGGGAGTCATCGAAGGCGAGAAGAGGCAGTTCATGACGGGAAATGAGGTCGTTGCATGGGCTGCACTGGCCGCAGGTGCCAAGGCGATGTTCGGGTACCCGATTACACCCCAGAACGAGATAATGCACTACTGGACTAGGATGGCTCCGGAGTACGGACTGAAGTTCCTGCAGACAGAAGATGAGCTCTCTGCGGGATTTGCCACACTGGGCGGAGCCCTTGCTGGGACTATCACCTTTTGTGCGACGGCCGGCCCGGGCAACGTGCTCATGCAGGAACCCATATCCATGGCCGAGATGATGCGAGTGCCGGCTGTGTGGGTCATACAGCAGCGCGGAGGTCCTTCAACGGCAACGGTCATCTACTCTCAACAGGAAACCCGTCTCACCTGTCTTGGCGGAAACGGCGAGGGCCTCAGAATCGTCTATTCCACCACGTCGCACCAGGACATGTTTGACTACGTCATCAAGGCCTTCTGGGCTGCCTGGAAGTTCAGGTTTCCCGCGTTTGTCCTGGGAGATGGATATCAGGCAAAGATGCGTGAGCCGGTGACGATCTACGACCCAGAGGGCGCAGGCGTGGAACTCCCAGTCGCAGCGCCCATTCTCAAGCCCAGCGGGGTGCCGTCAGTGGACAGGGAGCCTGTCCACATGCGTAACACATTCAACATAGAAGAAGAGCTGATGGATGTGTTGATGGAGCACATCCGCGACTACTCAGAGATGGCGCCTCAGATCGTCGAGAGCGAGAAGTACCTGTGTGAAGACGCGGAAATCCTTGTGGTGGCTCACGGCATCGTGTGGAGGTCTGCCAAGGAAGCTGTCCTCGGTCTCAGAGAACGCGGTGTCAGTGCCGGTGCGTTTCGGCCCATCACCTTGAGGCCGTTTCCCGAGGACGATCTCCGAGCGGCGGCTAGGACAGCTGAGCTCATTGTGGTTGCAGAGTCAGCGTACGGGCAGCTCGAGAGCATGGTCAGAGACAGGTTGTACAGGATACAGGTTCCTATCAAGGGCATACTCAAACCCGGTGTGGGGATCACGGCCGAAGAGATCGTCGAAGGGGTAACGCAGTTGGCTGAGATGAGCAGGTCGGAGGGTTGATATTCGAGTTGGCAGATAAGGGCTTGAGGCCAAAGGCCTGGAGAAGCGAGACCAAGCCGCACCGGTTCTGCCCGGGATGCGGCCATGGCATCATACTCAAGGGCCTGGCTGATGTTATAGATGAGCTGGGCATACACGAGCTAGGCGTTTTCGCATGCGACATCGGATGCTCGCTGCTGAGCTGGGACTTCTTCAACCTTGATTCTGTGCAGACGCACCACGGCCGCACTGTCCCGGTCGTGGTCGGGCTTAAGAAAGTGCGCCCGGACCTGACCGTTGTCGCATACGTCGGCGACGGGGGCGGATACTCGATCGGCTTGCAGCATCTGATCAGCAGTGCAGTGAGGAACGACCCTGTGACGGTAGTACTGGCTAACAACACGCTGTACGCGATGACTGGAGGACAGATGGCTCCGACCACTCTGTCAGGCCAAAAGACGAGCACGACACCATATGGACGATCGATCGAGGAGACGGGTCCCCCGTTCATGGGACCTGAGATTGTGTCAGCAGCCGCGTCGGACAGTGCGTATGTGGCGCGGGGCTCGGTTACCAGGTTCCCCGAACTCAAGCAGATCCTCAAGAAAGCCCTTCTAAACCAGATGCTACGGTCCAGCTTCTCATTCGTGGAGTTTCTGTCGAGCTGCCCGACCAATTGGCGCACCAAGCCCGCAGACACCCTGAAGTTTGTGAATGAAGATATGGCTCGTACCTTTCCGCTCAAAGAACATCGAGTGCCCAAAGACCTATCGTAAGATTTCCGGCAGCGTACTCCCCACGTGAAGGAGAGCGCACGTAGTTGGGCGAATCTAGACTGTGGTTTGCCCATTTGGTATGCCTGCCATGGACTGCATGGCTGTAATCTTCGTGCAAACGTAAGTTAGGAGGAATGAGCTCGTGAGGCCTAGGGCGTTAGTCTTTATCGCGATGGTGGCTGTACTGATTTCCGTTGGTTGCCTTCCTGTGCTAGCCGATGATTGGGACTGGAGCGACTGGGACAGCGATGGCTGGAGTGACTGGGACAGCTCTGACTGGAGTGACTCGAGCTCTGACTGGGGTTGGGGCGACGCAGGCGGGACCGGTGCGAGCTCCGATTGGGGAGTTCAGCCGGTGATCACGGGTCGAATGGCGATCCCTGAGTATCCTGGCGCCCTCGATGGATCGGGTCTCGGAGTGGACGAGCCGGTTGAGGGCACGCTCCGCTCCGTTCGTGTGACACAGGAGTCCGTGGTCCGGGTCGCTGGCTATTACCAGTGGCAGCTCGGGCTGGTTCCTGTCGAGATTCGGCCCTTTGAGTACGTCATTCAGATGCAGGATCCAATGACCGGTGTATTCACTATCATTGTGATCCGGCCATGGTCGGAAGGCCGGGACCTTAGCGGTGGCACGAGGTCAGCTGACGGGCTCGGCGCGATGATTGAGGTCATTGACGCGCTCACGCCGCACGCTGGCCTTTCTGCAGCCGTTAGAAGGCTCTCGCCCTTAGACTCCGGAGCTGCGTCCACCTATGTCGACGATGATATGGGTTTCGAATCTATGTCTGGTGACGCCGACATAGAAGCGCTGATGTCGGGCATGGGCGCGGATCCCAATCAGCTGCTGCCCATGTTGATGATGATGATGATGTTCGGCGGTATGACAGGCGAAGGTGGCGAGCTGGAATGGGGTGGCGAGTGGTCGGGTGATTTCGACGTCGGCATAGACGGGGAATGGAGTTCTGACGGAAGTGAAGACGTTGATGTCACGTTTGGCGGGAGCTGGGGTCCCTTGTCCGGCTCCTATGGATCGGGCAGCGATGACTGGAGCTGGGATGACTCGGGCAGCGATGACTGGAGTTGGGATGACTCGGGCAGCGATGACTGGAGTGACTGGGACAGCGATGAGTGGAGTGACTGGGACAGCGATGAGTGGAGTGACTGGGACAGCGATGAATGGAGCGACTGGGATTCCAGTGAGGAATGGTAGTGCACCATGGGCGCTATGACCAAGAGCGCCGCTTCGAGGCTATGAGGAGGTATCGGTCAATGCATTTCAAGGCAGTAGAATCTCGCTGCAAATGGCGGTTAGCGCTCGTAGGTATGGCCTCGATCTGGCTTGTTATCGCCTCCATGGTATGTGCCGTGGCCGGAGCGCAGGAAGAGAATACCTACATAGAGTTCATCTTTGACTCATCGCTCAGCATGCGGGATCGGATCAGCACTGGGCAGTCACGTATGGAAGTCGCCAAAGAGGTCTTAAGAGACGTGATCGGCAGCCTAGAGGATCAGCCAGGTCTGCAAATAGCTCTGAGAGTATACGGGTCAAAAACCATCGATGAATACGCCTGTCAAGACTCGGAGCTGCTTCAGCCGTTCGGCAGAGTCAACGATGTGCGCGCATCGATCCTTCAGATAGTTGAGGCTCTTCAGCCGAGGGGCAGGACGCCGATAGGGCTGTCGCTTCAGCTAGCGGCAAAGGATTTCCCCATGAATCCAGACGACAGGAACATCATAGTGCTCATCACCGATGGCCAGGAGAGCTGCGGTATCGATCCGTGTCAAGTCAGTCTGGAGCTGCAGGAAAAGGGCATCATCATGAAACCCTATGTGGTCGGGTTTGCCATGTCGGCCGCAGAAGAGGCCTCGGTGAGATGCATTGGCGAGTACTACAGCGCCAGCGATCGCGATTCCCTGACCGAAGCGCTGAGGTCGATACTCGTCAAGGTGATTGCTCCGCCTACTCTGGAGATTCAAGCATACGGCGGCGGACAGAATGTCCTCGACAGGGCGCGGATAGAGATCCTTGATCTCGCTGGCAACAAGGTGCTGGACGAGAAGCCGGGCGCGGTCCAGACGATGAGAGTGTCACTCGGCGAGGGTGTCTACACCATAAAGGGCTATCTCTCAGTGGGTCCGGATACGGTCACCGCCCAGGTGTCGGGAGTAACCCTAGTACCCGGCGAAACCGCGAGCGTCAAGCTGGACTTCGGGTCGCTCACTGGAGGCCTGAGAGTGATCGCTCGAGCCAGTGCGAAAGACGTAAGTGGGCAGGTACTTGTTGAGGTTTCGCAGGCTGATCGCGCAGTACCGGTAAGTTGGACAGGCATGCCGCCCACGGCGACCCTGGCCGCGGGCGAATACCTCGTCAAGGTGACACACAAGGACTACCCGTCTCTGAGCAGTCAGCAGACGGTGCGGATCTCTCCCGGCAAGGGGACCAGTGTTGCCTTTGACCTCGGAGAACTCCCTGCCCAGCTAGAGGTGACTGCCGTTGCCATGGGCAGAGACATAACTGACCAGTGTCAGCTCGCAGTAGTGCGAGGCGGGCGAGTCAGCCAGCAGTTTGGAACGGGTAGCAGCGTCTTCAGGTACCAGGGAGATCCCGGACAGGTCGATCTCCAGCTGGTGCATGTAGGAGACGCTCGTACAGAGAAACTCGTCAGCGGGACGGTCTTGAGCGGCGGCGAAACGACCAAGGTTGTCATCGACCTCTCGGACAAGCTTGGCATCATAAGAGCCAAAGTAGTAGCTGGAGCGGACGACGTGACAGCTGACAGCCGAGTGCACTTGGACGGCGAGAAGGCCAAGCTGGATCTGCCGCAGCGAGGAGCCTACAAGGAAGCTTTGGTGCCGGCAGGTTTCTACGGCGCACAAGCCTTCGGTCGGACAGGCTTCGAGAGCAACACGGCGGAAATCGACGTCGTCGCCGGACAGACGACGACCGTTACACTGAAGCTGAATGTACCTGGCATCTTGGTGTTGAAGCCGACTGCCGACGGCCGGCCCGTGTCTATCGAAAAGGTGTCAGCCAGTGCCCAGCGCGGCCAGCAGATTGTCGCAGGCTTTGCAGTTACCGCCAGTCGCTTGACGGCGACGGTTGAGCCAGGCACATATGACATTGTGTGTGCTTACCCCTCTGTTCCACAACAGACGAGGACCGTTACGGGAGTTTCAGTCGACCCCGGAATGACCAAAGAGGTTGCGGTAGACTTCGGGCCGATGGGGACGCTGGACGTGACAGTGATTGCAGGCAGCACACCTCTTGACAGCGTTGGCATCCAGATCTACCAGGGTGAGACCGAGATCGCCTCGATGTCGGCGACTGGACGGCCTGGACGATTCCAGAGCGAGGTAGTTGCAGGCGAATACGACCTGCATGCAGTCCCGAGTATAGATGCCTATAGAGATCAGTGGGTCAAGGGCGTTCAGGTTCCTGCAGGCGGGCAAGTACAGAAGCAGATTACCCTGGATGCAGCCACACGGGTTCGAGTCAATGCAGTCATGGACGGCAAGCCAACGTCGGAAGTGACGTTTTACCTGTATCCTGCCGGGCAGACAGACCGTTACATCGCACTTCAGGAGTCCCAGCGACAAGCAGGGACGTTTGAGGCCTATGTCGATGCGGGTACGTATGATCTCCTCGTGTCACCCACGATCACCGGATTCAAAGACAGGTGGATCAGCGGACTAAAGGTTCCTGAAGGCGGGACCATGGAGAGACGGGTTCAGATCGGAGGAGCGGGGACACTCCGTGCCCTAGTGCGGATCGACGGCAAGCCGACGGATCAGGCGCAGCTGTACATACATGAATCGGGTAAGTCGGGTGCCTACCATTACGTGCCTTACAACCAAGACAGGGGCTACTATGAGATCGAGATCGCCGAGGGCACCTGGGATTTGGAGGTCGTGCCTGAAGTAGCCGGCATCAAGACCAAGTGGGTTGACGGCATCGAGATCTGGGGAGGAGACGTCGTAGAGAAGGACATCTCTCTCGGTGGCAAGGGCACTCTGCGTTTGACGGTACTGATCGACGGGAAACCTGATCGGCAAGCTGACGTGTATGCACACCGACAATCGAACCACTCGGATTACCACTACGTGAACGCGGTGGATGGCAGTCCCGGGGTCTTTGCCATCGAGCTTGCCGAGGACGTTTGGGACATCAAGGTTGAGCCGTGGTTAGGGTCCATTCCGGTGAAATGGGCCGAAGGCATCGAGATCCGGGGTGGAGAAGTCGTCAACAAGGAGGTTTCCCTTGGTGGTAAGGGCACTCTGCGTGTGACGGTGTTGACCAACGGGAAACCGAATGCAGAAGTCACTGTCTACGCGCTCCGGCAATCGAACCACTCGGATTACCACTACGTGAACGCGGTGGATGGCAGCCCAGGGGTCTTTGCCATCGAGCTTGGAGAAGGTGTTTGGGACATCAAGGTTGAGCCGTGGACATACTCGATTCCTGAGAAGTGGGTTGAGGGCATCGAGGTCGTCGCGGGAAAGACGGTGACCCAACAAATCTCGATAGGTGGCGCGGGAGAGCTGGTCGTCAGATTGATGTATCAGGGACGGCCATATGGCGATATCGATGTGGCTGCTGAGAACCCAGAGACTGGCGACTACTGGTGGTTCGACCAGATCGGAGAAGGGATCTACTCCGTTCAACTCGGGGAGGGCGCATACGATATTGCCGTGCATACCGATATCGAGGGTGTCGGCACTCAACGGTTCAAGAACATCGAGGTTGTTGGGGGGCAGAAGACCCAGAAGACCCTTACGCTCGTAGGTCCTGGTACCTTGCGTGTTCGTCTGATGGGAGACGGCGAGATCTACAGTTACGCCTACGTGTATCTGGAGGACGAATACGGCTGGGTAGCAGACTTGGATTGGGACGAGGCCGGCAAGTTCTTCAGCGCAGCAGTGGCTCCGGGCACCTATGTGCTGCAGATCGAGCCGTACTACGACTACGAGCCTATGATCTACAAAGGAGTCCAGATAAGAGAAGGGGAGGTCTTGCAGAGGGCGGTCAACCTGAAACCAAACAACTGATCGTTGACTCTGCCGCTACAAACCCATAGAACAATCGATTCGCCGTAGAACGATCCACTGCGCTACAGAGCCCGACACCCGATCAGGTGCCGGGCTCTTAATATCTCCTCCGAAGGGCATACTGAAACCAGGTGAGTGCCCGATGAGATACAGAAAGCGGATAATCGTGGCAGGCGAGGGAGGGCAGGGCATACAAGTCGTGGGCGAGATCCTTGCGGCCGCAGCCTACCACGCCGGGCTCGAAGCTCTCTACATACCCAACTTCGGCGTCGAGCAGCGGGGAGGAGCGTCAATAGCGTTCGTCCAGGTGTCTGACACACCGATCGGAGCTCCGAAGTTCCGGCACGCGGACATCATGGCTGTGCTCAGCCGGCGGGCGTTCGAGCGAACAAGGAGGCATCAGGGGCCGGACACAGTGGTCGTCTACGACAGCTCTGATCTCAAGACCCCGATCATCGACGACAAGACCGTGGGCATACAGGGTTGGGAGACAGTCGCCCCAGAGGCCTTTCCCGCAGCCGTCGGCAACGAACGCGGCCCGGAGCCGCTCCCACGCGGCAGGGGCAGGCTTCTGCCCATACCTGCGTCTGACATCGCGAAGAACGAGTTCACTCCGCGAGTCATGAACATGGTGGTTCTTGGCGCAATCCTAGGCTTGGCAGAAGAGATCAGTGAAGACGCAGTGATGCAGGCTCTCGAGGATAAGCTCGGGTCGAAATATGCCAAAGACGAGTCGTTGAGAGAACTGAACAGAGAGGCTGTCAGAAGGGGAAAAGCGCTGGCGCAGCAGGAGATGACCAGTCTAGGAGTGCATAGCTAATGACTGAGGATATCCAAGAGATGACGAGAGAGACTGAAGCCGGGGATTGGCGCCTCCGCAAGGATCTATGCAAAGGATGCGGGCTGTGCATAGAGGTCTGTGAGTCCGGCGCGCTCGAGTTCTCGTCGGAGCTAGGTCCCTATGGATCTTACGTAGTGCAGCCCTCAGAGGCCGACTGCACAGGGTGCGGGCAGTGCGCAGACATATGTCCGGATGGAGCGATCACTCTCTCTTGACCAGTGTTCCCCTTGCTATTCTTTCCCCTGCCATCCTCTGTGTCTGAAAATAGCGCAGATTCTTGGCGAGAATCGCAAAGGGATTTGGCTGGCGTTGCGGAACTTGCCTAACTGACAGGTCATGGGAACGCGCGGACGGCGCGGGCGAGGTGTCCGAAGTTGGCAGGTGAGCCAAGGATCGTCTCCACGCCAGAGCACTACGACCTTCTTATCGAAGAGGGTAATGATCCGTTCAGAGACGGTCCACTGCTTCAGCAGTATATGAGCCGATGGGATGGCCCGCAGTTTTTCTCGGCGTTGGGTTCGGTTGAGGGAAAGGATGTTCTCGAGGTGGGCGTCGGTACCGGTCGCCTAGCTCGGCGAGTGCTCGATGCGGGCTGCAGGACGTTTACCGGGCTCGACATCTCTGCGAAAGCTGTGGAACGAGCACAAGAGAACCTGAGCGGATACGCGAATGTGCGCATAGTATTGGGCAATATCGAGGATTACCAGTTCTCTGATTGTTTTGACGTGGCATACAGTGTACTGACATTCATGCATGTAGAGCGGAAAAAGCAAGCACTTGCGAACATTGTCAACGCGCTCCATCCTTACGGAGTCCTTGTGTTGTCGCTCAGCAGCGAGGGGGAGTGGCTGGACTTCGGAAGCCGTAGAGTGAAGCTTCACAACGCACCTGTAGAGGACTACATCGGGTGGCTGATTGAGCTGGGGTGCCGTGTAGACCCACCTGTTGATCTGATTGACCGAGCCTGCTGGACGCAGGGCTCCTGCGGCGCTTCGAACGAGTCGAGCCACGGATGTCAACGGGTAGTCAAAGTGGCAACGCTGCTGCGGGCTCAGCGGCTCGGCGCACAGCCCACAGTCGAGGTCAGTGCCGTCTTTGACAGACACAGCACAGATTGGGCATGACTCACCGAAACTAACGATGGGAGTGGCGAAGATGTCGCGTGATCGGCTTATCTGGGCGCCCAGCGTCCTGGCGATCGTGTTCATCCTGTTCATCTCCTTGTTTGCGTTCGATGCGTTTGGCGGCGATGAGTCACTAGGCATGCAACTGCTTGGCTTTCTAGTCCACTTGACACCTACGATCATCCTTGCGATCCTCCTAGGATTCTCATGGAATAGACCTTGCGTCGGCGCCTGTGGTTTCGGTGCCGCTGCTCTCGCTTTCTGTTTGTGGTTTAGGACCTACACCCGTTGGCCGAGCTTCGTCGGAATAACGGTTCCGATGATCGTAGTGAGCCTCCTGTTTGCGCTGGCATATTGGAGAAGCGGGAGGAACAAGACCTTCCGCCGGTGAAGCTAAGAAGCTGGTGCGGTCAGGAGGAGAGCACCTGAGCTGCTTGGGTGCAGGAGATGTGCGCCCAGGGTGTCAAGGATCTACAGCTGGAGTGGGGAGAAAAATGCGATGAAGGTATACCAGGTTGACTCGTTCACAGACAAGCCGTTTCTGGGCAATCCGGCAGGTGTGTGCTTGCTGGACGGGCCGCGCTCTGACGATTTCATGCGGAGCGTGGCAGCCGAGATGAACCTGTCGGAGACTGCGTTTCTCCTGAGGGATGACAACGGGGCGTTTCGCCTCAGGTGGTTCACTCCGACGACTGAGGTTTCGCTCTGCGGGCATGCTACGCTGGCGAGTGCTCACATCCTGTGGACTGAGGGGTACTTGAGTCCAGAGGAGGAGGCACGCTTCGACACGATGAGCGGCAGGCTGACTGCGAAGAAGAAGTCCGATTGGATCGAAATGGACTTCCCTCTACGTGAGGTGACGCCGGCTGAGCCTCCGGAGCGGCTCTTGACTGCCCTGGGTGTGCGTCGTCCCATATACACAGGGATTCGGAGGAAACCTGACGGTTCCACCTACCTAATAGAGGTAGAGTCAGAAGACCTGGTGGCATCGCTCAAGCCAGACTTCCGGCTGATGGCGCAGACCGACGCGAGATCAGTGATCGTCACCAGCAAGGCGGAAGGCAAGCAGTACGACTTCGTGTCACGGTTCTTTGCGCCTGCCGTAGGAATCGACGAAGACCCGGTGACAGGTTCGGCGCACTGCTACCTCGCTCCCTACTGGTCGGAGAAGCTGGGCAAGCGTGAACTCACAGGCTTTCAGGTGTCTAAAAGAACCGGAATAGTGCGCTGCTGCCCACAGGGAGACAGAGTGCTCATCGCCGGCCAGGCCGTAACCGTTCTCAGGGCGGAGCTGCTGGTGTAGACTCCGACTGTCGCTCTCAACCTTTCATGCCGGTCAGAGCGACGCCTTCCATAAACCATCTCTGCGCAAACATGAAGAAGATCACGATTGGGACTATCACCACCACCGATCCGGCCATCTGAAGCCCGTACTCCGTTGCGTACTGCCCGGCCAGATTGGCGACGGCCACCGGCAGTGTGTACATGGATTCATCCGTAGAGATGATCAGCGGCCAGAGGAAGTTGTTCCACGATCCGGTGAAGTTGAGAATCCCCAGAGTAGCAAGAGCCGGTTTGCAAAGGGGGAGGACTATCCGGCCGAATATGAAGAACTCCCTTGCCCCGTCTATCCGCGCGGCCTCCATGAGTTCATCGGGCAGAGTCACGATGAACTGTCTCATGAAGAAGATTCCAAACGCGCTGGCTATGCCTGGGAGAATGAGGCCTGAATAGGTGTTGAGCAGGCCCATCTTCTTGAGGAGCAGGAAGACGGGGATCATGGTGATCTGGCCTGGGATCATGAGAGTTCCGAGTACGCCCATGAAAAGCACGTTCTTTGCAGGGAAGTCGAACTTGGCAAAGGCGTACCCTGCCATTGAGCATATCAACAAGGATAAGGCTGTTATGGATACTGCTGTGACGACCGTGTTGATGAAGGGTCTGGCGATGTTCACTGTTCTGAAGAGCTTCTCGTAGTTGGTGAGAGTGGGCACTTCCGGTATCAATCTTGGAGGATAGCGGAAGACATCCTTCGTCCCTTTGAACGAAGTCGAGAGCATCCACACAAAGGGAGCAGACATGCACAGCAAACCGATGGTGAGCAGGAGGTTTACTAAGACAGTCGCAGGAGCGTTTCGGAATAATCTCATCTGCCTTTCCTCCAGTCCGTTTCGTTCGGAAGCGACACGAGCAGAGCGGTTAGTAGGTCACCTCTTTGGCTCTGGACCTCATGGCCAGAAGAGTGGCGGCGAATATCAGCGCAAACAGCACATATGCCATGGCAGACGCATAGCCGAGGTTGAAGAACTTGAATCCGTGCCTGTACATGTACAGAACTATGGAAAGAGTTGCATCTAACGGACCGCCGTCTGTCAGAGTGTAGGGCTCGGCGAAGAGCTGCAGGTACCCAATGAGCGTCATGATTGACACGAAGAACGTGGTGGGTGCGAGTAACGGCAAGGTCACATATATGAACTGCTGCCGACTGGTTGCTCCGTCGATCCTGGCAGCCTCATAGACTGTAGGCGGTATGCTCTGAAGGCCGGCCAGGAATATCAGCGCGTTGTGCCCGAGTCCCTTCCATACAGCCATCATGATGATTGCGGGCATGGCCCATCTCGGGTCTCCGAGCCAGCTGGGAGACTGTATACTGAACACCTCCAGGGCCCGCTTGAGTATCCCGTATCTCGGGTTCAGCACCCATCTCCAGACGACGGCGATTGCCACCGTTTCAGTGATGCTCGGCAGGTAGTGTCCTACTCTGAACAAGCCCTTGGCCCGGTTCAGAGGAGAGTTGAGGAGGATTGCAAGGATGAGCGCGAGAGCTATCGCGAGCGGTACTCCAACTGCGACGAAGTACAGTGTATTCCTCAGGGCCTTCCAGAACAGCCCATCCTGAAACAGGCGGACGAAGTTGTCGATCCCGATGAACTTCGCGTTGCTCCAGTTGGCAAGTGCGAATATGTTAAAGTCGGTCAGACTGATGACGAGAGAAGCTATCACCGGCAATGCAATGAAGACCGTCATCAGTATCAAGGCGGGCGCGAGAAACATATACGCCACCTTTGGATTGCGCTGCATGGCAATGACCTCCAACTGCGGCTTAGTACCCTTCGGTTGAGTGCAGGCCTGCGCCGAAGCGAGACGGGTACCCCGGCGCAGGCTGAACACGACGGATCGTCGGGCGGCTATCGCCTCATGATCGCCCTTATGTCTGCCTCGAGCGCGAGTGCCGCCTCCATGGCGGTCTTTGTTCCGTAGCAAGCCTCCTGCACTCGCCTCTGGATGGCCGCCTCGATCTGGGCCCATTGGGGCACGTTTTCCGGAGCCCTTGCGTCATCGAGCTGATCACGGAATACTGCCATCATCGCGTTTCCTGCAAGGTCATCGGCATCCCACGATCGCTTCACGGCGGGGAGGCATCCTGAGATTTTGAACCACTCGAGCTGAGTCTCGTGATTGCTCATGAACTCGATGAAGCGCCAGGCGGCCTCCTTCTTCTTCGAATCGCGGAATATCACGAAGTTGCACCCGCCGACGAACGACGTTCGAGACTTCCTCAGAGGACAGACAGCGACAGACCACTTCCCGTCGATCTCCGGCACCTGTTCATGGGTAAGAGTAATCATCCAAGCGCCGCTGAAGTACATCGGCATTGTGCCGCGTGCGAACTCCTGGAACAGATCCGTGCCGCCGCTGTCTATCGGAGCGATGCCGTCGTGGAAGAGTTTCGCGTAGAACTCCAGAGCCTCGACGAACTCCGGCTCGGTGACTGCGGGGCTGCCCTCCTCGTCCAGGATTCTGCCGCCGTTTTGCCATACAAACGGCATGAACTCTTGGTAGTTGTTTGTAGAGAGGGCCATGCCGTATCCCTCTCCATGCTTGGCCAGAGCTGCGGCAGCCGACCGCAGTTCATCCCACGTCTGTGGTGGGGTCTCAAACCCCTGTTCTGCAAGCAAGTCCGTTCTGTAGAACAGGACTCGCGTGTCTACATACCATGGCACGCCGTAGACCCTTCCGCCGACAACGCAGGTGCCATACGAGCCCTCGAAGAAGTCCTCTACGCGTACGGTCTCTGATCGAGATATGAAGTCCGAGAGCTCTTCGAACACTCCTATGGAACCGAACTCCGCCATCCAAGTGGTTCCCATTTGGGCAACGTCCGGTCCGGTGCCACCGGCAACAGCGGTGATGATCTTGTCATGTGCCGCGCTCCAGGGAATGGCTTGGACCTTCACGCGTATGTCCGGGTTGAGTTGCTCGAACTTGGCGGTCATCTCGCCGATCTTTTGAGCCTCTGCACCCATGGCCCAGACAGTGATCTCCGTAGGCGCCGCGGCAGCGGGTGAGGCCGCGGCCACGAGAAGCAACACACAGCACAGAGTCAGCGATACTGCCTTTCGCATCTGTCCGTACCTCCTTCACGACTCGAAGTCGGTGTGATTCGTCGGAGCGTTCGCCTACTCGAATATCAGCTCTCCCCACAGATCTGGATTTGCCCAGACCTCGGTCAGGTTGTTCCACGCTATGATGTTAGTCCTGACGTACTGTCCGACACTCGCATTTTTGTCATTACTGTTGTGTACGACATGGCAGAATCCGATCGTCGTGCCGGGCACAGCCCTGATTCCCAAGTCCTCCAGTGGGACCGCCAGCTCGATCGCATATCCGCGTTCGGTTCTTACTGAGGCGACCCGGGTCTTGGGGCTTGTTTTCGCGATGGGGCCGGGATTGGCGTCCTCGTGTCTCACAGCCTGCACATTGCCGTCGGTGTCAAAGGGCAGTATCGCCAGTTTCATTAGGCCGACGTCAGAACCCGCCCTCTGTGGGTCTATGTAGAACTCTACTGAGTCAGTTCGGTAGTAGCTGGACTGGTCTTCAGGCCTGATGTTGATGACGAGATACTCGTCTGCGACGTTTGCTGCCATGTACAGGTAATCGTCGTCATACTGCACGTAGAATGTGGAGTTGAGCACCTGCTTTGCCTTGTCGACCTTCTCGATTCCGCCTGCGGGCACATTCATGTCCTCGTCTACCAGGTACCCTGTTAGGTCTTTCCACTCCGAGAGATCACCGTCGATGGTAACCGGCTGGAGTACCCTTGTCGCTGCCGCCTTCTTCTCAGCCGGCGCAAGCAGCATTTTCTCCCACTCCGCGAGGTACTCAGGAGTGACGGCATACTCTGAGTCTCGCTCTGCAAACCCGATCTCATCCATGGCATGAGCAACCGAAGGATGGGACATGAACAAATCCCAAATGAGCTGGGATCTGTAGTTTTCCAACATGAGCACTATGATTCCCTGGTCGATTCCTACGTGCTGGTCAGAGTACCAGTCTTGATCCGCATTGAACCCCGAGACAAAGCCGTACCTTCCCCATATCAGGCCACCCTCGCGCTCGAGCATGGCGCGGATTGCCGCGATCGACAGCTCCGGCGTGAACGGCATGGAAGCGATTGATGCATAGGGCGCGATCGTGCCATCGTGGTTGCTTTCGGACGCGCCGTATGCCTTATAGCCCGCAGGACCGTCGCATGCTGAGAGTCCCCATATATCGAGGTCGTAAGAGGAGTAGTTGAATCTGCGCAAGACCGCAAAGAGCCGATTGATCCTTGTTGCCGTGGCCGCGTTGTTGAAGTAGTTGGCGTAACGATCCTCCTTGCCGCGGAAATCGATCCACGCAGCAGGGTACTGGTACACGAACAGGGTCTCCTGCGGCAGCGAGATGTAGTTCTCGTTGACAGGGCGGAATATGCAGTCCCACGAGGACGCGGGTATGGGATAAGTCGGAGAGCCTATGGCCAAGACGTAGGCGAGGATGCCCTCGTTGAATGAGTTCCACCTTGCCGATAGGAAGCCGATTTCCGGCTTCCATCCCATCGACAGGGTATCGCCCTCATTCATCATCCATTGCCAGTCGGCAACCTCGTAGAGCTCGTTTGCCAGCTTCTCGACCTCAGTGCCTGCGAAGTACCGACCTGCGGTGAGAGCGCCCGCTAGAAAGAGCGTTGTGTCTATTGACGAGATCTCGCAGTCTCCGAACCTGCGTCCTTCAGACATGTCCACGAAGTGGTAGTAGAAGCCGTTCTTTCCCTCCACGCCCCCGCCGGCGAATGTCTTCAGCGTGACAAGTGCTCGATCGTACCCTTCGTCACGGGGAATCCAGCCCCGTTCGATGGCGGCAGGGATCGCGGAAAGCCCAAAGCCAACAGCTGCTATGCTGCACGGAGAACCCTTCGTGCTCCTATCCCTTATCAGTCCGTTGGCCGGATTAACTTCAGTCCAGAAGTAGTCGAAGCTCTTGCGCGCAACTGCTTCCATGAGAGAGTCGTCATCGAGCTTGAGCAGCGCCGCTACCTCTTGATTGATCTCCTCAGGTATCCGCGCGATCAGATCATCTCTCGAGAGAGCTACCCGCGCAGAACCCAGGCCGTCAATGTAGAACTTCTCTTTGAGCGGGGGTTTCTGTCCTTTCTCGTCTATATGGGCCCAGGCGAAATAGAGTTTGTACTTGCGATCCGGATCGAGATTGCTCATCTCGTCAGGAAGCGTATAGATAACTCGGTTCCATCCTGGCTCTGGAGTGATGTCGGCAAACACCCCTCCAACCCATGCCCAGCCGTCAGACAGATCGGCCATACCCAGGAAGAACATAGTCGGGTTGAGTTCGTTCTCAGGGGGGAGGTAGGTGTTTAGAACGATTTCGCGCTGGCCGATCCAGCGCTCGAGCCTCTCTCCGACGAGATCGAGGGCGAGCTTCGTTTCGACGGCCTTTCCATCAGGAATTACGGCGACGGATCGGGTTCCCTGGCAGACTATGCCCGACTCCAGCTCGAACACGGCCCCGGTGTTGTCGTTTTCGTACCCGGCGAGTTCGGATTCGTCATCCATGGCCCACAGCCAATCGCCAACCGGATCGCCTGCTGCTGCAGGGGCGTCCTCACCGAGGACTTGTGCCCAGATCCCGTCCACGAAGAACGGTTCCGCCAGGGGGATCTTGGCATTCGCATCGTCGACGGCGAAGAATGAAAGGTAGATCTTGTAGTGCCCGCCTTCCTTGACGTTCTTCATCGGATCCGAGAGCTTGTAGACGACGTCGTTCCATCCGGGCGTTACTTCCACTCTGGGGAAGACTCCGTCGACCCACGCCCAGCCTTCCGACAGGTCCGCCATGCCCAAGAAGAACGAGTTGGGCACAATCCTCATATCCTCCGGGATGTAGACATGTATACCCAATGCGTCTTTTCCTGTCCACTCGTCCAGCGCATCTCCAACGATGTCGACAGCAATCTTTGTTTCAGGGGCTTCGCCGTTCGGAGTCACCTTCATGGATCCAACGCCCTGTCTGACTACTTCCCGCGAAAGCTCGAGCTCTGCGCCGGTGTTGTCATTGTCGAACTTAGAGATTTCCTCCTCAGTATCCACGCCGAACAAGTATGCTCTGTCTGTTCCGGCAGCACCCACCGAAACGGTCCATGAAAGGGCGAACACAACCACAAGCGCCAGAGTCCACGTCAGAAGACCCACGACATGCCTGTTGCTCCTGTCAGACATACTCATGCGAGCCACCTCCTCAGTTTTGGTTGAGTTATCCCAGGGTAACCTCGACAACATGGACCTTCCCATCACCCAAAGCCGGCAGAAGATTGCCTTCGACTTCACCTCCGTCCAGAGTCATCTTGGAGACTCCTGAAGAGACATGCCTTGGATTGCGAACGCTGATCTCATATGTAGCGTTCCTAAACTTTCGTTTCACGTGGAACTCATCCCAATTCGCCGGAATACAGGGGTTGACGCGCAGACCGTCCCACTCTGGCCGGATGCCGAGAAGCCACTCTGAACCCACCCGGAACAGCCATGCAGCTGAACCTGTGTACCAGGTCCATCCGCCCTCGCGATATCTCCTCGAATCCGGACCGTCGACATTTCCCGGGGTTACGTACGGCTCCACTTTGTACACGTCCGGCGAACAACCGCATCTTACCGGACAGACTCTGTGGTACATGCGCCAGGCTTCAGACGAATCTCCAACCATGACTGCAGCCATGATCGCCCACGCCGCAGCATGAGTATATCGCCCTCCGTTCTCCCGGACGCCCGGCGCATACCGTGTCAGGTAGCCGATCCTCTCGTCGGGCTCGGCGTAAGCTGGAGCGAACAGGATCGGTCCGGCGTCCGTTGAGAGGTGTTCTACGACTGCCCGCCAGGCAGACTTGAGTCTGTCGCCTGTAGCGATTCCACTGATAATGGACCAGACTTGGGGATTGAGGAATACCTTGCCATACCTGCACTTTGGATCGCCAATCGGCGTGCCGTCGTCGCACACTGCCCGGATGTACCATCCTCCGTCCGCACTCCAACCATAGGTGTTCACTGCATCGGCAAGCGATCGGCATTCCTTCTCGTACCGGGTTGCGAGGTCGGAATCGCCTCTCAGACGCGCGAGATGAGCAATGTCCGGCAGAATGGTGCAGAGAAACTCCGCTACCCATATGCTTTCGCCGCGGCGGTCCGCTCCGACGGCGTTCATGCCGTCGTTCCAGTCCCCGTCCAGTATCAACGGGAGGCCTCTCTCGCTGCGGCGTGACAGGCTCAGTTCGATTGCCCTGATGCAATGCATCCAGAGGCTTTCTGAATCCCCGTCGCGGTAAGGGATGCCCTCATCCAGGAGTGCGTAGTCTCCGGTCTCTTTGAGATACCCTGTGGTTACATAGGGAAGCCATAGTAGATCGTCGGAGTACAGGCCTCCGCCGCCGCGCTCGGAGATCGGATGCCACCAGTGGTCCACGTGACCGTCGACGTACTGGTGAGCCGCGTGCAGCTTTATCTGTTTCGCTGTCTGAGAAGGATCGAGAGGAAGGAATATCTGACTGTCCTGAAGCTGATCGCGGAATCCATAGGCACCGCCCGGCTGGTAGTAGCCGGTCCTCCCCCAGAGCCGGCAGGAGATCGCCTGGTACGGAAGCCACGTATTCTGCATGAGGTTGAACGCCTCATCCGGTGTTTGGACTCTGTAAGGCTCAAGCAGACCGGACCAGAATTGCGACACTCGCCGCAGTGCAGCCGCTGCCTCGTTTGCATCGCGGTATTTGGATATGAGTGTCCTGGCCTCGCTCTCATGTTGGGCCTCCACAGCACCAAGCACAAATGACACCTGTCTGCTTTCTCCGGCCGGTATCTTGACTCTCACATGTATCGACCCGATTGCGTCAGTCCACTTGCCGCAGGAATTGGAGAGATAGCCGCGTTCCACGGCAACCGGCTTAGATAGGTCGCCGTACATGCCGAGAAAGCGCTCTTTGTCGCACTCGAAACCGGAAGCGTCCAGGCTCGATGCATGGAAAGCCGTGTACTCCCACGATCTATTCCAGGGAGTCCCTTTGTCGTTTGGTATCTCCCAAAATCTCTTTCGGGCCCATATCGTGCTTATCTCCGGCTCGACGGAGGTTTCGATGAATGTGCGGTGGAACTCTCGATGCCAGTCGGGAGACACGCCGAGGCACCATTCGAAATACGTGAACAGTGAAAGCTCTCTGTCAACACTGCCTTCGTTCACTAGTTCGACGAGCCACACTTCGAGTGGCTCACCCGGAGGCACCGCGATCGTGAGTTTGCTGGAAATGCCCATAGTACTCGACTCTATCACCGAGTATCCGAGTCCATGTCTGACCGCGTACCGCTCTGGATTGCGCTTCACAGGCATCCACGCGAGCGACCATATCTCGCCCGTGGCATCGTCACGCACATAGACATACTTGCCCCAGCTGTCGCGGATCATGTCCTGGGACCAACGCGTAATGGCATTGAGCGATGCGTGCCCCCGCCAGCTGTAGCCTCCGCCTGTTTGGGAGACGATGACACCCCAGTCTCCGGGGCATATCACGTTTACCCAGGGTCTTGGAGTATGAGGACTCGTGATCACGTACTCCCGAGCAGCTTCGTCGAAGTAGCCGTACTTTGACTCAAATCTACTCATACGCCCTCCGGTCGCCTTTCGCAATCGCTAGTCTCTATTGGGGGACGAGCAGGATCCGCGCACAATCAGCTCAGCCTCGAACACCCGCTGACCAATGGCTTCATCTGCGCCGCCGAGTTCCTGTTGAGCCTTGATCAGGCGTTCGAGGACCTGAACTGCGCAGGTCCCCATCTCTCGTGTAGGCTGTCGCAACGTAGTAAGGCCTGGCACCACGAGCGCCGCCGCCTCGATATCGTCGACGCCGATTACAGAGACATCTCCAGGTACAGAGAGCCCCATTTGAGCTGCAGCGTTCATCAACCCAAACGCCATCTGGTCGTTCGCGGCGAATATCGCAGTAGGGCGGTCAGGCAGGGACAGCAGCTTCCGTGCAGCCTCAAGCCCGCCTGCGTAGGAGAAGTCCCCTCGTTCGACCAGCACAGGGTCCGGCTGGATCCCATGCGATTCGAGAGCCTGCGTGTACCCCTCATACCTCGCCGCGGACGAGCTTGATCCCTCAACTCCATGGATGAACCCTATGCGCCTGTGACCGAGCTTCAACAGGTAGGTGGCAGCGGTCCTGCCCAGCGCAACGTTGTTTACTATGATCGAGGGCAGCTGTCCGGCGGCCTCAGGATCGTCTATCATCACTATGGGAACGTGGCCTTCACTCAGCTCCCTAAGCTCAGCGGGCGTTAGTCTGTAGGCCATCACGATGACTCCATCAACCAGTCTGCTCGTCAAGATCTCGGCCACGTTCCGCTCGCGCTCGGAATCGCCGTGAGTCGTGCACAGGTTCAGGGTGTAGCCGAGCCTGTTTGCTTCCGCCTCCACGCCGCTGACGATGTTGACGTAGAATGGGTCGGTGATGTCAGGGATCATGAGGCCCAGCATCTCCGTGCGCCGCGTCGCTAGACCTCTCGCCTGTGCGTTCGGCCTGTAGTTCATTTCCCTCATGATTCTCAGGATCTTGCGCCTCGTTCTATCGCTGACTCCGGGCTTGCCATTGATGACGTAGGAAACTGCGGCCGTAGACACGTTTGCTGCTTCAGCTATGTCCCTTATCGTTGGAGTCATGTATGATCGGACCACCCTTCGATAGGACCGAATCGGCAAAGCAGGCCAGGGCAGACCAAGATGCCTTGTTATATGTCCGCCCTGGCAGACACGAGCAGAGTGGACTTAACCGATTAAGATAGAACGCCAATTGAAAGCGGGTATGTCTTTCCCGCCATTGAATCAGGATCTACGGACTGTAAGATACGGTCGGGATCTGTCTGGCCTCCCATGAGGATCTCTCGGGCCGCTGCAGTCCAGGCTCCACGCATGCCCTGGCAAGGCCGCGATTGCTGGAGCGATCGGGTAGATCCTGCGTCTTCATGTATACTTAATCGGTTAATTCAAGAATACCAGGTGTGCGGCACCAAGTCAAGACCGGCATTTGCGCCCTATCTGACTCAGTACAGTGACCTGACATGTCGAAAAGAAGGACAGACGTTGTCTAGGCTGAAGTCAGATGATGTGAGGTCAGCGGTTGAGCACTACAGCGTACTCACTCAGATAAACGACATCGAGGGGCTGGACGGGATCGGCGAGTCGGGCCCGGTGCTCGATTCGAACAACCGCCTGGTAGTGGGAGCTGAGGGGGCGGTTGTCGGAGTGGTCCACGAGACGGGAGTATCGCTGGTCCATCCTGGCATCCTTCTACCATGAGATCGGGCTTTTCGTGCTTGCTTGTTTCAGGCTTGGATGCAAAGAACACTCAAGGGGCCTGTGCGGCCCCTTGAGGTATGGCAAATCCTGTCCCAAGGGGATCCTATCCGATGTGTCAGTCGAGAGTTCTTACCAAAGGGCCGTTTTCGCCGAGCGCCTTGTGAACCACGGGCATCCATTTGCTGATCTGGATCGACTGAGGACACTTCTCTTCGCAAGCTCCGCACTGTATGCACATGGCGGCACGGATATCTGCCCTCGAGCTGTCACGCTCATGAGCGCGCCTCCACCAGTCGTACTCCCTTCTCCCCGGTTCGGGATTGGCATACATAAGGCCCTCGTTGTAGACGAAGAAGTTGCGAGGGATGTCTACTCCCTGCGGGCAAGGCATACAGTACCCGCACTGCGTGCAGGCGATGGCCGTGAGTCCATGATACGCTTCGCGCACCCGGTCATACAGCGCGAGTTCCTCCTCTGTGAGTGAGCCGACTCCCGATTCGCTCGCGTACTCGATGTTGTCCTTGACCTGCTGCATCGTGCCCATGCCGCTCAGTACGACGGATACCTCGGGCTGATTCCAAAGCCAGTGCAGGGCCCAGGCCACTGCCGAGCGCTTGCGCGGCGCGCTATCCCAAACTGACTGTACAGGCTCGGGCGCAGATGCAAGCTTCCCGCCCAGCAGAGGCTCCATGATCGCCACAGCCATTCCCCTTGACGCGGCGTACTTCAGCCCCATCATGCCGGCTTGGTTCTCGACGTCCATGTAGTTGTACTGGATGAGGCACATCGGCCAGTCATATTCGTCCACAATCTGTTTGAACTCGTCATAGCTGCCGTGGAACGAGAAGCCCAGGTGCCCGAAACGTCCTGCAGCAATCGCCTTTTCCGCCCATTCGAGCACTCCGAGATCGCGCATCTTCGACCACATACCGGCGTTCAATGAGTGAAGCAGGTAGAAGTCCACGAAGTCGACTTGGAGTCGATCGAGCTGCGTGTTGAGGAGCTTGTCGAAATCGCTTGAGTCATTGACCTGCCAGGTCGGCAGCTTCGTCACAAGCTTGACCCGATCTCTGTACCCGCCCTTAAGCACTTTCCCCAAAAAGGACTCGCTCTCCCCGCGATGATAGGCGTACGCGGTGTCTATGTAGTTCAACCCCTGATCGATCGCGTAGTGAAGCATCTCAGTCGCGGTTGGCTCATCGATTGCGCCGTCCTTAGTTGGCAGCCGCATTGCGCCAAACCCTAGAGCAGATACCCTGAAGTCTAGCCTGCCGAACTTCCTATACTGCATTATGTCCTCCCGATACAGATATTGTGTCACTGTGATGGATGAGGTTATCATGCACGCTTGTCAGTCTACATTGTCATATTTCGCCTAAATGGCGGATCTGTCCTGCCTTAGGTCAGAGTGAACCTTGGCCGCAATGGTGCGCCAGGCGAAAACACCGAACCCTGCGACGGCCGAGATGAGGGCAGTGTAATGGACGGCTAGGGCGGCAGCCCCGGCAGGGTCTCGCGTCTGTGTACGAGCAGTTGAGATTTTTCCGGGCGAAGAGAAGGATTCCACGATTGGGTGTCGAAGACTATATAAACGTTTGCGCTAAAGGTTTTCATTACATACGCCGATTCGGTGTGAGCGGACTAGGAATTACGAACGAGGGGATCATGGAGGTCGCGGTCAAGCGACCAGTGGTGGTCAGGGTGAGGCTCTCGGATTGGGTGGACAGAAGGAAGCTCACTGTTAGGATCAACCAACAGCCTGCGGATTGTCACCTGTCTGGGGCCTGGTTGTATCTGTCAGGACTGAAGCAAGGCGATCGAGTCGAGATTGGGATTCCCATGACCGTTATTCGGCAAGACTACGAGTTCCGATCAGAGGTGTTCTCGTTCAGATGGAAAGGTGATGCTGTAGACGCAGTCGCAAGCGAAGGAAAGAGGCTGTGCTTCTTTGACGCTCTGTAGGTCAGTGCTGGACTGTGGACGTCTCTCGGCGGGTAGTGAGAGGCGTCAGTCGAACGAGGTCTACCTGTAGTTGCACCCGAAGACAAGGCATCCGCACCATGACTGGGGGAGTAGAAGTGGAGAAAAAGCAGAGGTATGAAATCAAGAACGACAGAATCAAGAACGCATTCGTCGAAATGAAGAGGAAGCAGCCAGAGAGATTTGTCAGAAGACTGAACTTGTCTTGGAGCAACTGGGGCTTCGGTCTGGAGTCTCTCGCTGACTCTGCTGCGCGTCTCGAGAGAGAGGGGGTCAGGTTCATCGAGCTTCACGGAAATCACTATGGACCTGATCTGGGATACAAGGCAAAGGAGACTCTGCAAATCCTGGAAGATCACAATCTTCAGGTCAGTGGGATCTGTGGGATGTTCTCCTCCGACAATGACCTATCGAGCGCGAGACCGCATCAACGGCAGAGAGCCATAGATTACCTCAAGCGTGAGATCGATTTTGCAGGCAGTGTGAATGCAGACTATCTCTTGGTGGTACCTGGGGCTGTTGGACGACCAGTCCCCTACGATGATTTTGAGTTTGAGCGGAGTGTTGCGACACTGAGGCTCGTGGCTGACCTTTTCATCCAACACAGCGTCAAGGCTGCCGTTGAGCCTATTCGCTCTGCAGAGGTCAGCTTTGTTCACACTATTCGGGATGCAAAGAGGTATATAGATGCTGTTAATCACCCTGGCGTTCGGAGCATCAACGGCGATGTCTACCATATGCAGGTTGAGGAAGCACACATTGGCGAGGCATTGCTCGAGGCGGGCGACATGTTGGTCAACCTGCACATGGCTGACAGCCATCGGGGAGCTCTGGGTGAGGGCTCGCTTGACCTAGACACCATCATCATGAGTCTGTACCTGATCGGGTTCAACACGGAAGGAAAGTACGTTACTCCCGAACCCCTGGGACCAGGAGGAGACCCATATCCGGCAATGAACAGCATGCCCGATGGGCGTGCTCTGGACGCGTTGGTTCATACTACAGTCACCTACTTCACTGAGAGAGAGGATTATGTCAGAAGCCTCAGTTAGAGTGATCGGATTAAGGGAGTCGGTAAGGGGTGTCAACGCCGGTTTGCTTTTGACCCTCCTACCGCCGGAATGGAATTGACCCACCCGGATGGTATGACCGCTAGTGTCACGAATAGAGTGTCAATCGGTGTCCGGCTTCACCTCCGGTCTGGG